>Ga0076035_118_pt1 | contig 10717 bp, 8 predicted proteins | sample RifGroB1_FD_68132 | JGI IMG/M metagenome (GOLD analysis project Ga0076035, IMG submission 68132) | Parcubacteria bacterium GW2011_GWB1_43_8b | reverse complement strand
GCAGAGGAAGGTCTCAATTCGATTATTTTTGAAAACCAGATCTTGTCGGACGTCAATGCCAAAGACTAAGGCATTTGGAAAATAATCCTGCCACATAGAGAGACTTGCTCCTATCTGATAATTAGGTGAGTGAGTCATGCATTCAGGGTAACCCACGCCTATTTCCAAGACTTTTTTTATTTCATTTTTTCTGCCCAGGAAGAGTCCTGCATAGTATTCCGTATAAAAATGATGAATCTGCGGGCATTTATCCGAACCATATTTCAATGCTAGTTGGGCTAATTTGGTAACCTCATCGTCGATCGAGTAATAGGATTTCCAGTCATCGGGCCAGAAGTAAGCTTGATTCCGTGTTGGGTCATTCTTAGTTGGTAATGGCCAAAACTTTTCTACTAACCAAGTAAAGTCATGAATTGCTCTTGGCCACTGATTATTGACGAAATATTTTGCTATCGCTTCGTGACTTCGAAAAATTATCTCTTTCTGCAGACTCCAACCCCGATCTGATAATCTCTGTTCATAATGAGCACACCATACTTTTTTATTGATTACCACGCGTCCGCCTCCCAACCAAGTTTTTAAGACTATTTCTTGATTTTCGGCGAAATCGCCAAAATCAGTTGTATTTAATCCTCCCAAACTGTCACGAAAATGTGCGGTAGGCATGAACCAAGCAAAGCCGCCAAAGGTCATCAAATCATCTATTAAAACATTTTTTCTAGTCTGATCTCTGGCGCTCCAATAGCAATCTTTCATCATAAACCTCTTTGGGTGTCTTGCGTTTTTCCATGGACAGCTCAAAAAAGAGTAATCTATTGGTTTACTTTTAGCGATACGTTTCCAATGGATTACGTCTAGAGGGTAATATCGGGGTATAACAACCCAGTTATCCTTGCAGTCTTTTTTGAGTATCTTGTCAAACCCCTTATTAAACAAGCAATGGGCATCTGTTTTAAGTAGATATTTGCCGGTTGCTTTTGCGACGGCGTCATTGATTGCTTTGCGAAGGCCTTCTGATTCTGATTTTTGGATAAGTATTAAATTTTTGCGTTTACGGGGGAGACGATAGGAAGTCGGGCCATCCAGGACAATAATAATTTCGATATTTCCACTAGCCTTGGTAAAAATACCCTCCACCGTTTTGGTAAGATATCTTTCATTTCTCGAAGGTATAATAATTGATACTTTATTCATCACATTAAAGAAAGAAAACACTTTAACCTATTTTTTAGATATTTTCTACCCATTCCTGATTTGAGATACTTCTCTCGAGTATATCCGTCAAGCTTGTTAATACATCCCTCAAAATAAATTAGTTTAAAAGGTCCGCGACCCATTGTATATCTGGATTTACCATCGTTATGTTCTTGAAAGCGTTTTCGAAGATTGTTTGTGCATCCAATGTACCACTTACCAGACTTTATGCTAGCTATTACGTACACATATTGGAAATTGAATTCTTTAACGTGATTCATATAGGTGATACCCAAAGACTCCTGTCTTCGGGCCAAGTCGGTACCGGCCAGAATTTTTCAACTAACCAAGCAATGGGATGAATCATGTTAGGCTCTTCGCCCTCCATCCAATGTTTTGCCGAGCGGTTATGTTTATCAATTATAACTTTTTCGTCATTCATTGTTAGTCGATACATCTTGCCGTATTTCGGTCCTTTATGAAGATGAGCATACCAGGTTTTTTTATTTACTTTTACACTTCCACCCCCAAGCCAAGTTTTAAGTCCGATTTCCTGAGGTTCCTGAGCAAAGGAGCCGTAAAAGTCATCGTCAAGATAGCCGATAAAGTCGGTAAACCATTTTCTTTTCATAAACCATGAGCTTCCTTGAAAGCTCATGGTGTCGTCAATGTCATATTTGGGATCTATTCTCTCCAGGGCCCTTTGTGGCCACATAACTCCATGCATACCCCAATCATGTTCCTTACCGCGCTCGGGGAAACATAGGTAATGGTAATCAATATCTGGTTTCCCCACATCCATTATCTTCCAATTTTCGGGATCTAAGCGCTTCCTGCGGGGGATTACTACCCAATTGTCGTCGCAATTTTCCGCCAGAACTTTGTCAAAGCCGGGAGCAAACATACAATGACCATCCGTTTTCATCAGATAAATCCCCTTGGCAATAGCTGCGCAGGAATTAATTCCGTATCTCATTCCTTTAGGAGTACCGGGGTGAAGGTAAATTACTCTTTTATCTTTGATAATCTCATCTGGCCAATTTTCGTCGATATTGACAATAATTTCAATACTTCCGACCGCATGAGCGAGGAGATCCCTGATAGTATGGGTAAGAAAAACTTCATTGCGTGAGGGAATGATAATTGATAAATTTACCCCGTTAGAACGTCTCACAGCTTGCTGCGAAGACGAGAAAAATTCTCTCGTTTCGTGAATACTTTTATTAGTGCTCTTTGTAATCGTTCTAACGGGGTTAACTGCCATGATTTCCTAACTGCAGATTATATGATAATCTTCAACTATCCCGCAATGAATGATATTGTTCCCGATTTAATCGGAATTGTAAAAGCTATTAAGAAAGCTGATTTCGTCTATATTATCGGTAATGGGGGAAGTGCAAGTACCGCCAATCACTTTGCCAATGATCTGGTCAAAATGTGCGGAATTAAAGCTATGAGTCTTTGTGCCAACGAGGCAGTAGTAATGGCCTATGCCAACGATAACGGTTATGAGAATGTGTTTTCGGATCAGTTAAAGGTGTTTCTCACAAAAAACGACTTGTTAATAACAATTTCTGGTAGCGGTACATCTAAAAATATTGTCAAAGCCGTCCAAGTTGCGAAGAAGATCGGAGCAGGGGTTTACACTTTCCCTACAATGAGAGATTATAAATGTAGCATGCTGGAAATTGAGAATAAGCATTTGCGCCTTGCCCACGATATAGTGAAAAAACTTTAGTTTTGTTGACAAGGTAGGTATTCAGCTCTATCTTAAAATTATGATTTTGAAAATGTTGCCGAAGCGGATGTGGTTATTTTGGTTACTTTTAGTATTGGGACTGGGTCTGATTTTTTATTTAGTCTTAGGGCGGGGAGTTGATTCAACAACCACCCAGCAGGTTTTGCGTAGGGAACAGGCCTTAGCAAGGGCTGAAGCGAGTAACATTATGACTTTCTTCCAGATGTTCGGTAACTCAATTGCGGTATTTGCACAGTTAGCTAGTACTGAGGATCGAAATGCAAACCTTGTGAGGAATATGGATGAATTTGTGGACCAATGGCGCGACAGTGGTTTGATTGGGGGAATCCTTCTGACAGATAAAGAAGGAGTAGTTCAATTCAATTCCAATGTTTTAGGAACTCGAGATTTAGGAACTTCGCTTTCTGACCGCGATTATTTTATCTGGGCAGAGGAACAGTCGAAAGAGGGAGAATACTTTGTCGGTCAACCGGTAGTAAGTCGGGTCGGTGCCAGCAAAGACAAAGTTGTCGCTGTTATAGTCTCACCTGTATATAAAAATGAGATTTTTACAGGTGTCTTAGCCGCATCGGTACAAGTAAAACCTCTAACGGAGCAGTATTTCGGGCTTTTGAGAATTTCAGATGCGACAAGAATTTATTTGATTAATGAGAGTGGGGAAATATTATTTAATAGTTTTGATGAAAAAACTTTGGGATTGAATGTTTTTGAACCCGCACCCGACAGACCGTTTTGGGGTAACCACGACTTGATCGACAATTTTAAAAGCGCTATTAGCACAAGTCAGGAAGGAAGAATGCGAGCATCTTACTTAAACACTATATCTGGCAATATGGAGGAACATTTGGTTGCTTATTCTCCGGTACTTCTGGGTAGTCAAAATTGGCTTCTGATAATGGCTTCTCCTGCCAAGAACGTAACCAATGTCACAACACCTATTTACATAAGACAGACGGGAATTCTGTTTCTTATATACTTAACCGTTCTACTGTTTGGGTTGATGGTTTATAGAGAAAGTAAACGTCAGAATAAATTGTCGGAATAAATTCCTATTCAATCTGTTAAAACAGATTGGTGTTCAATTTACTAGAACAAATTGGAGTTCAATCTTTTTTTAAAAAAGATTGTAGAAGTAGTCGTAATCGAGGTTTGCGCGATTACTCCAATTCATAGGAAAGTTTGATTTTCCCTTTGCGTAGCGAAATGAGCTTGATTCAGTATCTTCCCTCATTATAAGCCAGCTTCCGTCGTCGTTGGTAAACCCGTAATAGGTTATTGCACTATCGTCAATTTCGGAAATTTTATAACCTTCCATGGGCGAAGGTGCGAGTGAACCGGTACCGGAAGACGCAGGTCCTCCGAGTGGACCAATTCCTGAGTCTAAGGCTCTATCGAAAAGTAAAGTTTCGGCACGTCTACCCAGAAGCGAGAAGACGAAAAAAGAGATGCCTGCCGCACCAATTATTTTTAGAAAGGCTCTTTTGTCTATATCTGCAATACCAACACCTTCTCTTTCTGCCTTTGCTTCCTCTACCTCTATTCTTTCTGGTCTTTTGGTTTGCTTCAGGGGAGGCAGCTGGATAGCAATAGCCGGAGCCCTTCGGCCATTGTCTACAAAAAGCTTATAGGCAAAATAGGTGATCAATGGGTAGGTAACGACGGCGACACCCAACTGGGTATAGGTTTTTGCGGTCAGAAATGCCAATATTATCAGGATACTGGCAGATGCAAAGCTGGTGTATGTTAGAGCTTTTCTCATTCTTCTCCTTCTACAATTGCATATCTTTCAGATACAAATGCGAAAGTATTGTCATCTAATTTAATTTTGTACCACTGACCATCTTTCGAAACGTATTCAAAAGCGTCGCCTTCTTTAGCTTTGATCACTATATCCGATTTAGTTGATGGTTCTTTTCGGATATTGACGCTTTCCGACTCATCGCTAATTTTGATTACCAGCATTATTTTGGCCTCCGGCTCTGCCTCTGGTTCGGATATTTCGTCTTCTGCCCCTGAAACCTGAGAAGTCGGAGGAGTTACAGAATTAGCTGAATTTTTGGTTTGGGCTATTGAAGTTTTGATATTTCTAATTCCGAGACTAAAAAGCAAGACAAACGAGAGTGTTGCTGTTGCGATAAATGTGGGAGCTTTTGATCGAGATTTTGAAACGGGTTCGGAATACACCTCTTTAAAGGATTTATTCTCTCCAGGTTCAAGGATACTCCTTTCAAGTTGTTGGGTATTATCCTCAAAAGTAATTCCGTCAGGAAACTTTACATTTTCATAATTGTCTTTATTCTTAAGGGATAGAACAACATTTGTATTCACCCATGATGTTTTTCTTTTGCCCGAATATTCGGGATATGATGAAAAGTCATTTAAGCCGTGGTGAATGTGGTGAGTCAATGGAGGGAGGTGAGAGATGTCTTTAATTTGGGCAGATTTGTACGGGCCTACGAATAAGGATCCGGTGCGATGGTATTTTTTATTAAAATACATAGAATATCTTGTACATAGAGATCTTATAAAACCCTCTAGGGAATTTTTGGTCATTTCGTCCAGAATCAAGTGGAAGTGATTTGGCATTAAAGAGTAGGCAATGAGTTCAATTTTGTTGAAGTAATTTTTTGGCTGATGGGGTATACCTTGAAAAGAACGGCCATTCACAGTAAAGACTTTTTTGATATTTTTGGGATCATCAGGTTCGGACAGATACTGTTTTAGATAGGAAATAAAGGTTTCATAATCTTCTTTATCCCTGTAGATATTTCCGTTTTCAATTCCTTTATTATAAATATGGCGATAAGCGCCATTAGTAGTTGTTTTATGAAGGCTTGGGGCAGACATACTTAATACTATACTTGTGAGGAGAGAGCCTGCAAGTAGCATTTTAGGCACGACTTTTAAGGCATTTCCAAGTAATGAGAGTCTTTACAAGTCGCCGTGAGTCAGTAATATGATTCCTCTAAGGAGTGAGGGTAGGAGAGACTGCACCCGTTGGTGACGGAGAAGTAGTCGGTTCGCCTTCCTGTGTCGAAGCGGGTGCTTCCGGTGGCTCTGAACCTTCGGATAATTCAACCGGAGGTTCTAACTGAGGTGCTTCCTGTCCCTGGGGCGGAGTCAATTCCTGACCAGTCTGAGCTTCCTCTTTTTTCTTAGCCTGCATATCTTCCAGCGCTTTTTTGGCAACTTGATAGTCCTGAGAAGTTTTGTCGGGTATGAGAGAAAGTACCAACGTCATTTCCTGTATGGCGCCATTAAGATCTCCTTTATCTCTGAGAGCGAAGCTTAAGTTGTAGTGGGCGTTGGCATGGTTGGATTTTGCTGAAGTGGCCAGCTCAAAAACTTTTACAGCATTTTCATAATCCTTTTTAATATAGTGGATTCCACCAAGAGCAATTCGCAAATTGGGGTTTATTGGGTCTAATGCAATCGCCTGGCGGTAAGTTTGAATTGCAAAATTGTCAGCTCCTTGTGCTAAGGGCATAATTGTTTGGTAAGTCTGAGCCAAAACTTCCCAATTTCCTGAACGCAGCGGGTTGAGCGCAACGGTAGCTTTTGCCTCAGCAATTGCTTGCTGTACCAAAAGAGTTATATTTTGCCTGTCCTGATCGGTAATTTGAGATTGAGTCGGGGCGGCTCCTTCGACAGGCTCAGGACCTGCGGCTTTCCTGGCGATGGCGTTGGCTAAAGCTAAATCAACTCTAACGAAAGTTGCATGATACCTGTCGACAAGCGGATTTAGCCGAATTGCCTCTCTCAAAGTATCATAGGTCTTGGCCGCGTCATTTGTTGCTAGGGCATTAAGGGCCTTTATAAATTTATATTCTCCTGCTGCGATCTTGACCGCACGTATGCCAAAAAGAAAAAGAACAATAATAACCGGTACACTTATTAAAAAAGCGGGGAAGCGTGAAGTAACGGCTTGGGCTGTCGCGCCTTCAACTTGTCCCTGAGTCATTAAAGAGAGCGTTGTTTTGTGAACCTTTGCATTGAGAGAAAAAAGAATGAAGAAAAGGACTATCAACAATGTGGTTGCAGGAAGCAAAGCTAGTACGATGACAATGATTGTTAGTGAAACCAAATTTGCAATTGAGCCGAAGCCCCACTGAACCAGCCTCTTTTCTCTTAGATCCGCTTTTGCGGTTTTATATAAATTAAAAAGTAGAAGTATTAATCCAGCTGTGCCAAGCATACCCACCTCAGTCAAGAAGGTTAGATAAAAACTAGTTGCTGTTGTAAATTTTACTGCCCATAAATCGGTTTGATTATAAGAAAGGGGTCTAAATCTATTAAAAGCTGTTAAATAATTCCCCGGTCCGATTCCTAAAACAGGTGAATTTTTTAGGGAGTCGATTGCAATGTTCCACGAAACGTTATAGCTGGGAAACCGGGGAGAAGTGGGGCGGCCTGGAATTATATTATAAATAGATAAGACCAAACCGAGAATTACTACGATAGAAGCGACCATGATCAAAATTTTTCTTGTTTTTTCTTTTATAGCAAATACTAAACCCAAGCCCAATGGAAACATTGTAAGTAAAAAGATTGCTGAGGGTATGTAACCTCCGTCGGGAGTGAATCCTTTTGCTCTAATATAGGCCGGCAGCTGTGGAATTTTTTCAAATAATCCGCTAAAGGCAAGAAGTGTCAGTGCTGAAAAGGCGGTGGCAGATAGGAAAAGAACCAAAGATAGATTTCTTTTTTCCTCATCCTTTTGTGCTTCCATTTTATTAGGGGTTCTGAGAATTGTTGATAGAATAAAAGAAAGTGCAATTATAAATATTGGTAGGTCAAAGTTTCCAACCGAAAAATCTAACTTTCCGGTGATGATGATTTTTAGAGCCCTTAAAAAAATTAGAAGTGAGATAGAAAAAACTAAGAGTTCGAGTTTAGGTATAACAAAAGGATTGGAAGAAACTGAAATAACAACAACAGGAAATAAGAATACCAGGATGTAAAGAATATACTTTTCAACTTGTTCGAGTACTTTTTCCATATATTAAAATGATGAACTAACTATATTTCCAAGAAATACGTCGTGTCAATACCCAACTTATCAATATATCAATCATTAAATTATGATAACAAATGTCATCATTCAAGTACTTATGTTAGTAAAAAGAATACTTTTTACTACAACTTCCAATTCCCAAATTTTAATTTTCAGATCTTAAATTACAAACGACAATATACAAACAAGTTCCAAGCTCCAAAAGACAAATTACAAACAAATTAAAATTTACAGAAAATAAAATCCTATTTAGTCAACTTTTGAATTATCGATGATAGTATATTCCTTAACTCCTTCGTTTCCTGAATAAGGAAATCGGCATTACTATCCTTATTAAAATGTTGAATGGGTTCTAGCCAATAAGATGTTTCTTTTGCTTCTTTTCTGGCAATCCTAAGTCTGTTTAAAAAATCTTTTTTACCCAAACTGTCATTTGCCTCTCTGTAGTTTGCTCCTATCGAAGTTGCAGAACGGATAAGCTGGTTAATAAGATTAAAATTGATTCTATTGTTAGGTAGTTCTTTGCAAAAACTTATTATCTTCTTAGAAAATTCCAAAGTCCTATCTTCCAAATTTGACTTGTAATTTGGATATTGTATATTGTTTGTGGTTTGTTTATTGGAATTTGTTATTTTATTCATCTAAAAATTGATTAAAAATTTAAGATTAGTAATTTAAAATTGAATTATGGTGATCCGGTTGCCGGGCCGTAGAATAGGGCTCCTTGGTTATAAACATCTCTGATTTGCTGGGGGGTAAGCTCATAATTAAAGATTTTGACTTCATCGATCTGGGCATTTAGGGGATTGCTGGGAGTGGTACCGCGAGCCCCAATATAGACTGCTGATGTGGTGTTTGGTAAGTAACTGTATGTACCCGAAGTACTTCGGGTAACAGGTATGGAAACACCATCTACATAGAGTTTTATGCCGGTATTACTACTGGATCCATTATACGTGGCGGTGACCAGATGCCAGGTACTTTCAGAAATGGCATTAACACTGGTGGCGGAGATATCACCACCAGGGGCGCCGTCAAAATATAAGATTAGTTTATCATCGGCATCCAGTCTGAAGCGAAATTCGTTATTGGTAAGGTCGTTCTTGCTAATGATTTCGCCGGAATCATCGTCAGCGAATTTGATCCAGGCACTTAAACTAAATGGATAATCCGCGTCAGTGTCATTGCTGAAAGTAAAAACCCGATCGTCGTCAATGGAAACATAATCGTTTGAACCATCAAAATCCAAACTGGCATTGCGTTTACCAGTGGCCCCATTGTACCAGGCGTCAGTGGATATGCCGGCACAAGTGCCGGCGGCGGTATTATCACCGGTAGCGCCAATGACTATTATGCCGTCGTAGCCGGCATCTCCGCCGGAAGCGGCAGGAGCAGAGTTGTTGGCGGCTGTTCCAGTACATTCGTCAAATTTGTACCAAGCCAGTGGGGCACCCCGGTTATAAAGCCAGGAAACTTGAGATTGAGTCAAGGCATTACTATAGAGTCGGACTTGGTCGATATACCCTTCTAAATAATTTGCATCTGCAGTTCGGCCAATATCAAGGTTGCTGGCATTTTCGGCTGTATCTGTTGTGACCACAACATGCTGCCATTGGTTAGCTACAATCGTGGTGGTTCTGACACCATTAACATAATAAGCCGGGCTGGTAAGACCGGTAGCAGTAAGGGTTCCAGCATTTGACCATAAATAATCGGTGGTACTTGTCAGGTTGACAAAATACTCAGTTGTGGTTTTAGGGTAGACCCAGAACTCGACTGATTTGACGCTTGTTGGTCCGGTACCGATATCAATATATTCATTACTGCCGTCCAGATTCAGAGCGCCGCCTTTTTTGCCCGGAATCCAATCGCCGGATTCGATGTTGGTCAGAGTGCCAGTTTTATCATTGCCGGATGTGTCATAAGTACTGGTAGTACCCGTGTTTTCATCCAGCTTCCATTCACCCACGGGTGCTGTGCAGGTTGATCCCTGTCCTGGGGGACAGTATTCGTTTTGAGAACTCCAGGTGGCATTATCTGAGGAATCGGTAGAAGTGGCGCCCCAGACGGCAGCGGATCCTTGGGAATAGAGGATTTTAATTTGGTCGGCAGTGAGAGCGGAACGGTACATATAAACCCCGTCCGCAGGATCCCAAACAAAGACGACATGGTGCCAGCTGTTATTGGAAACATTTGCCGATCCGGTGACGTTGTTTACTATATAGGAGCTGCCGTTTGAAATATAGATGCCCAAGTGATTACTACTATTAACTTCCCACCAATAGCCGTAGTCGGTACTGGTGGTGGCGCCTTTATTGATAATGACGTCGGGATTGCCGCTGGGAGTAGTCATGGCTTTACCGAAAATGCCGCTATTGGTCCAAGAAGCGTTAGCACTTTTTGATCCGTTCAAGGCTGATCCGCCACTACCGGAATTGTACGCAGTAGACTGGTAGCCCTCATCCAATTTATACCAGGCGACAGGTGAACCGATAGGAGATCCCGGTGCCGGATGGTCGGCATTCATATCCTCGATGATTTGGCCTGAGGTGCGGATGTAGTTGTATATTTTTGCGTCGTCAATAATTCCTGTAAATGCGGTATTGTTGGCAACCGCATCTGTTGTATCATAATCTCCTATGCTGAAATCCACTGCAATATCCTCGAGTCCTAAAAAGAGTGCGTTTTGAGTGTTACTGCCTGTGAATACTCCGTTCGTATAAAGTTTCAAGTCATCCGCTGCTCCGGCC
>Ga0076035_119_pt1 | contig 13056 bp, 9 predicted proteins | sample RifGroB1_FD_68132 | JGI IMG/M metagenome (GOLD analysis project Ga0076035, IMG submission 68132) | Parcubacteria bacterium GW2011_GWB1_43_8b | reverse complement strand
CCCCCTGAGGAAACTGGTGGGCACGTGATGGTGCGCGAAGCGATGATCATGACTGGTGCAAGCGTAGCTCGGTTCGCTGACCACCACGGGCTAAGTATCCCTCACCGGAATCACCTACCACCCGTCTCGGATACAAAGGTGGATCTTGCGGAGCTGTTTAGGGAAAATGGAGAGATCAATCCCAGAAAGGTGGAGCTGATAAGGCTACTTCTGGGCCTGGACACTCCCAGAGCAACATTCGGGCTTCAGCCCAAGGGTCATCATGGTCTAGGACTGGATACGTACACCCAACCAACGTCGCCACTGAGGCGATACGTGGACATGGTTGTACACCGAATTATCAAAGCCCACCTGTTGTCCGTCGAATCCCCCTACACCGATAACGAGCTCCAGGAGATCATTGATCACATCAATGCCTTCATGGGAACGGCGGCTAGCAGTGAGAAATATCTGCATCGAAGGTGGTATCCACGAGGCATGAGCCGAACGGATTACTCCCTCTTCCTGCAGCGCTGGTGTGCTGAGCTCAGAGCAGAGGGGCCGGTATACGAGTTCCACCAAGAGGGCAAGTACTTCATTGCGTCCTGCGAGTTGGGGAGTTTCCCTCCGGGAGAGGGTAAGGGCATCAGGAAGCGAGAAGCAGCTCGCCTGGCAGCAAAAGATCTTTACCGCACTATTTTTTCAGGAAAGGAGTGATAACAAGGACCCCCCATGGGGTTTCTCGAAAGAGGGACTACGTGAGCGGTCCTTCTTTCTTTTTGGGATAGTATAGGGTATATAAGATTAAGTTACGGGCCTGTAGTTTAATGGTAGAATAGCGCATTTGCACTGCGCAGATAGGAGTTCGATTCTCCTCAGGTCCACAATTTTTACGTCTCGGGAGGAATATTATCCTTTGTATAGTCTTTATCGGAAACAATCTCTTTAAATTGTTTCTCTTGTAGTTTTTCTTCTTTTTGTGCTGTTTTAAAAGCTCTACGCATTATGGCCAATACCCTGTGACCAAAAAGATAATGGATCATGAGGCCAAATAATATTATCAACAATAAAGTTGAAACTCCGGTAAGCCCTATGTTGTTCTTAATAAATCCAAGGATAGAAGTAACTTCTACATCCATAGATTCATCTCTAACGTTCCCCGCCTTATCAAAAGCACGCACTATAACGCGGGTATTGTCCGACAATTTAGTGGGGAGTTGATAAGGACTTTCCGCCCTAACGTAAACGGGAGAGATGTTGGGATCTTCACTTTTATTGATAGCGCTTACTTCGTAGTGATCTATTCCCGAGAGGCTGTCCGTTGTGATGAATGATATGAAAGCGCGGCTCAATATTACAGCCGTGGGAATCAGTTCGTAGGTAGGTTTAAACTCAACCGGTGGAATAGTGTCTATCTTTATAAGGTAATGAGTAGTTCCTCCCCATATATTCCCCTTCAGAGCTTTGATATGAAAATAGTTCAGACCGTCTTTTGCATTTTCAAAACCAAATCTAGTTTCTTCAGTATCGGAAGTGTTATCTGGAATAGTGAATGGCTTATCGTCTAGCTCATAACTGAAACTCGTAACTCCCGGATCTTTTTCCCATAGAAGAATCGGATTTTTGTTGTTATACCACCGACTAGAAAGAGGATGGGTTTCAGAAAATACCCTTGGGCCCTCCGGCGCTCCAGGTAGAACGGTATAAAATCCTGTATCAAAAGTTGCATCAACCACTCGCGAAGATGGATCTATCGTTAGCCTAGTATCGCCAGGAGCTACAACTTTGAAAGTTATGCTTGTTATAAGACCACTTTCAGTGTTAACCCCATTGGGTATAACCCCCACTAATTTCATGGTTCCTAATGCATTTACATAACTTGGGGGATCAATCCAAACACCAATGATTGATTTATCTCCTGATGGTTTAACTATTTCTATTTTTTCTGGATCAAATCTAAGATTCAACTCTACCGTATTAATACTCTCTCCTTGGGTATCTATAATAACCAAAACCTCAAATGTTGATCCTTCAACAAAGGAGCCTACGCGTGGAGAGAAAAAGATGCTCGCCTTCTCAAAAGAGCCATTATCTCCGACTTGAGCGAAGATAGTTTGTGGGAAAAGAAAAACATTGGCGGTAAGGGCCAATATCAGAAGAATTTTGATTCTCACCATTGACTGAATTATATCAAACAAACACGCAGCATGGTTCATAAGCTATATTCTTGGCCCTTCAGACAAATACGACATTGTGGTTTATAATTTTTTCTATGAAGAAATCTGGGTATCTATTGGGGGGTCTAGTGAGTGCGGCGGGCGTTTTTGTATACGTATCTGCCATAGCCTGGTTAATGTTCAATGGGTCCGAAATTTTTGGAGAGGAGGATGATAGCTTTCTAATTCCCCTCTTTCTACTATTACTTCTCGTGGTATCAGCGGCTGTAACAGGTCTCTTGGTTTTTGGAAAACCCATTAGTCTTTATCTGGATAATCACAAAAAAGAGGCTTTCTCCCTCCTTTTCGCTACGTTNTATCACTGCGATAGCAAAGGGAGGGGTGGCAGAGTGGTTTAACGCGCCGGTTTCGAAAACCGGTTCCCGCAAGGGAAGCGTGGGTTCGAATCCCACCCCCTCCGCCAGTTGGGGATATCAGTCCTAAAGAAGTGAAACTATCATCTTAGCTATTTTGTTGGAATCGTGGCGGATTAGATTACGTCGCAACAAGTCTCCCTTAACAGAGTTGGCTATTTGCCTGCTTAGTAAATCTGCTCCTATAAATTTCGGTTTGGGCAATCGATACTCTGCCTTAACTGGATATTCATTTTCTTCAGCGTATCTACGTATTAGTGCCGGATTAGGAGCTTTATTGTTATAAATAACAAAGTCCACAGCGCTACCCATGTACGATTCTAGGTTACTTACAAAATCCTTCACCCCAAAACCGCTCGTATGCTGCTGTTTGGTCATTAGATTACAAACATACACCTTTTTTGCACGACTCATCCTCATGGCTTCTGGAATTCCCTTAACCAAAAAGTTGGGCACTATACTTTGATAGAAATCTCCCGGAGCAATGACTATGACGTCTGCTTGCTTAATAGCCTGTATTGCTTTGGGGTTTGCTTTAGCCTTTGGCTCCAATGTTAATTTCTTAAGATTACTTAGGTTGGCGAATTCTATAGTATGCTCTCCTCTAATAACTTTCCCGTTAGAAAAATAAGCAATTAAATTTGTATTCGTTAGGGTTACTGGGATGACTTTCCCCTCAATTCTCAGAATTTCTGATGCCGCTTCTATTGCTTTATCAAAACTACCACTAGATTTTTCGAGTGCTGAGAGTAAAAGGTTGCCAAAGTTATGTCCACGTAGTTTACCTTCGGTAAAACGATAATTTATTAATTCCCGCATAACCCTGTCCGAGCTGGAGAGAGCTACTAGGCATTGTCTTATGTCTCCAGGAGGTAATACTCCCAGTTCATCTCTTAAAATCCCACTAGATCCACCATTGTCTGCCATAGAAACAATGGCGCATAGCTCAACGGGGTACTTTTTTAAACCCATCAGGAGGGTAAAGTTTCCCGTTCCTCCACCTATAACCACTACTTTCTTCTTTTTCTGTGTTTTTTTCATGGTTATGTTGTCAGAAAAGATTGAGGGGCTTGTAACTTCCTACTTTGAAATTACGTTACTAAGTTAATTATCTTGTCTTGAACGTAAATTGTTTTTCTAGGCTTTCTACCAGACAGGGCACTGATTACTTTTAGTTCTCCTAGGGCAATTTTCTCTGCCTGCTGCTGTGTAAGTCCCCTTTTAACCGTAACTGCGCCGCGTAATTTACCATTGACCTGCAATATTAGATTCACCTTGTCTGATTTTAATCCCTGCTCCGTATATTTTGGCCAAGACTGTTGGTGAACAGAATATTCGTTTCCCAACTTTTCCCATAACTCTTCTGTGATAAATGGAGCAATGGGAGCAAGAAGCATTAAAAAGGTTTCAAAATCTTTTTTGCTCACCGTATCTTCACTTTCAAACTTATTCATGATCACCATCAACTCGGCAATGGCTGTATTGTATTTGAGTTCCTGCATACCATCTGTAATGCGCTTAATGGATTTGTGCATCCAAGATGTAACTTCCTTTGCTTCTTCTAACCGATGAGCCTTTTCTCCAAACTTCCAAACACGCTCAAGAAATCTAACTGCTCCCATTAACCCACTGTCTTGCCATTCACCTCCTTCGTATAAAGGAGAGATAAACTGCAGATATAAACGGATTGCATCAGCACCAAATTTACCTACGTAATTATCTGGATCAATAACATTCCCTTTTGACTTTGACATCTTTGCTCCCTTGAGGGTGATCAGACCATTGAGGCGCAATCGCGTAAACGGCTCTTCAAAATCTACTAACTTCATATCCTTGAATGCCATGGTTATAAATCGCGCATAAAGTAGATGTAATACTGCGTGCTCTACTCCACCTATATAAGAGTTGACTGGAAGCCATTTTTTTACTCTTTGGTTACTAAATGCTGCTTTTTTATTATCGACATCTGGGTATCTTAAAAAATACCAAGATGAATCAAGGAATGTATCGGATACATCTGTCTCACGGCGAGCCTTACCCTTACACTTAGGGCATTTGGTTTCGTAGAATGCCTTGGATGACGCTAACGGTGCTTCTCCTGTGCCCCTCGGTCTGAAATCTTTTAGGTCCGGCAAAAGAACGGGTAAATCCTCTTCTGGAACTGATTGCCACTCACACTTCTCGCAGTAGATCATAGGAATCGGAGGACCCCAATATCTTTGACGAGAGATTAACCAATCACGCAAGTGATATTGAACCTTCTTCTTGCCTCCTATCTGTTTTACAATTTTGTCTCTATCAACAAGTCTTGTCTCAACTATCGGAAGTTTGAATTTCTTAGCAAATTCTCCATCTCTTTGATCGCGATCTGGAACCGCCATTATGGCGCCGGTGCCATAGGACGAAAGCACATAGTCGGCGATCCAAACTGGGATCTCCTTTTTCGTAGCAGGATTAATAGCTTTTATTCCTCTTAACTCAACTCCTGACTTTGATTTGTTGTCTGCAATTCTTTCATTCTCCGTCTTTCTTTTAGCTTTCTTAATATAACCTTCAACCTCTTCCCAGTTTGTTATCTTTTCTTTTATCTTTTGTATTAATTCATGCTCTGGTGCCAAAACCATATAAGTTGCTCCGTAGATGGTATCGGGACGAGTTGTAAATACTTTAATTTCAAGAGCTCTGCTCCCTCTGATCTCCCAATCCAATTGCGTTGAGCAGTCTTTATATGCTCGGGCCAATCTAGGTTGTCTAGATTTTTAAGCAGCTTGTCAGCGTATTTGGTAATGCGAAAAAACCATTGCTCAAGTTCTTTCTTAGTAACTTCTGTTCCGCATCTCTCACATTGACCATTAATGACTTGTTCGTCTGCAAGAACAGTTATGCAAGAAGGACACCAGTTAACATTCGTTTTGGCTCTATACGCCAAACCGTTCTCCCACATTTTCGTGAAGATCCACTGTGTCCATTGGTAATAGTTAGGATCGTACGTTTCTAATTTCTCTTTCCAAGAAAATCCATTACCAATATATGCAAGCTGTCTGTAAAAATTCTTTTCTGATTCTTTTGCGTGTTCTTTGGGGTGTTTTCCTGCCTTTAGGGCATAGTTTTCCGAGTGAATTCCAAATCCATCCAATCCTATTGGCTCAAGAACATCGTAGCCATGCATGCGCATAAAACGGCCGTAAACATCTACCCCGCTAAAGGTCCTCACGCTTCCGATATGTAGCCCCTCCGCAGATGGATATGGGAACATCATGAGGTTATAAAAAGGCCTTTTTGCCTTATCTAGATCAGGCTCATATATGTCGGTCTCTAGCCATGTCTTAGACCATTTTTTCTCTATTTTGGAAAAGGGATGCATAGCATTAGCTTATGGCCAAAGCCATAAAAATCAAAGTTTGAAGACTTTCTGCCAACTTTTCTGCGGTATGTTTAATAAACAAAGGCTCGTTCCTTTTTCCTCTGTGAGGATGAGGAGCAACATATGGCGCGTCTGTTTCTAGCATGATTCTTTCCAATCCTATGTATCTAACTAAATCGTCGTAATCTTGGGTGAAGGTTAAAACACCTCCGAACGAGAAATAGAAACCTAAATCCATCAACTCTTTGGCATTTTCCTTAGAACCAGCAAAGAAATGATTAATACCTGGGTAATCACCCAAAAGGGATGCTTTATTATTTTTCAGTACATCTATTAGATCACTGAATGCTTCCCTGCAGTGAATCATTAGGGGCTTTCCTATCTCATGGGACAATTTTATCTGTGCTTCGAATGCTTCAATTTGCTTATTCTTTGTATCTTTATCTAGACGATAGTAATCTAGGCCGCATTCTCCGACCGCAACCACTTTTTTGTTTTGTCCAAGCTCTTTATAGAAATCAAAATCAAACTCTTCTCCCTTACTAGTGAAAGCCTTGGCAGCCTCACCTCCACCCAACTCTTGAACATCGTGATACGACTGCGTTGTATGAATGGGATGTAAGCCAATAGCGGCGTAAACGCCCTCTCTATAACCTTCGGCCATTACAACTCCTGCCCACGAAGTATCCTTCTGGGTGCCTACGTTAATTAGCCATATGTCTTCATTCAAGGCACGCTTGATAGCTTCATCTCCGGTACCTTCATAGGCGGAAAACTGAACATGGGTATGAACGTCTATCAGCTTTGGCATTATTTTTCCAAACGTGGGAAAAGATTTTCCACTTTTTTTACACTTACGATCTTCCCATCTTCCAGTTCAATAGCACTTTCGATTTTCGCACTAGCTTTGGGAACAATTGGCTTAACCAAATTAGCTATCGAGTGTAATAGAAAAACTAGATTAAATATTATTTGTTCGTCCTTATTCTCCCAGGGCTTATGCTCGTTTACATAGCCATCGCCATATTGGATAAGGGCCCAGACTCTTGCTACGGTCTCATGTAGCCTGAATTTGTTTGCGCTCTCTGCTGCTTCTTTAACGGTCTTGTTAACCTCTTCTACTATCTCTCCATCCACCTCAAAACCAGTAAAGTCCCTATTTTCTCCGAGGGTAGATACTCTGGAGGCAAAGTTTCCCAACCCATTAGCTAGATCAGAATTGTATCTTTCCTCAAATCTTTTAATACTGAAGTCTCCATCCTCATTGGAGGGAATTTCGCGGAGGAGATAGTAACGAAGTACATCTGATCCATATTTCTCAACTAGTTCTACTGGATCAATAACGTTTCCTATACTTTTAGACATCTTGTTTCCTTCGGATGTAATAAAGCCATGAACAAAAATATGCTTTGGAAGAGGTAGTCCCGCCGACAACAGCATTCCCGGCCAAATAGCAGCGTGGAAACGTAAAATATCTTTTCCAAGTACATGTATATCCGCTGGCCACCATTTTTTAAACTCTTTTTCATTTCGTCCGTAACCTACAGCCGAGATATAGTTTGTAAGAGCATCACACCAAACATACATCGTTTGATCTTCATGCCCAGGCACAGGTATCCCCCAAGAAAGTTTTTCTTTAGGCCTCGAGAAACTAACATCTTCCAAGCCCCCATCAATAAGGGCAAGAATTTCATTTCTCCTGCTTTCTGGTTGGATATCTAACTCGCCTGATTCAATAGCTTTTTTAATTTCCGGGGCATATTTTGAAAGTCTGAAAAACAGATTCTTTTCCTCAATAAGCTCTGGCTCCTTTTTGTGGTCTGGACACAAACCATTCACTAGATCCTTTTCTTTGATAAAGGCTTCACAACCAACACAATAGAGACCCTTATATTCCCCTTCATAGATGTCTCCACTTTCTTCGAGTTTCCTCCAGAGAGCTTGAGCTCCAGGCCAATGCTCTTTCTTATCTGAGGTTCTAATAAATTTATCCCAAGAAAGATCTAGCGTATCCTTGAGACTTTTAAAGGTTTCTGCAATCCCATCCACAAACTCATCCACCGGTTTACCAGCGGCTTCTGCAGAGCGAGCTACCTTGGTCCCATGCTCGTCTGTTCCAGTTAAAAAGAAGGTCTCCCAGCCGCGAAGTCTACCCCAACGAGCCATAGCATCTGCTGCAATGCTTGTATAGGCATGGCCAATGTGTGGCTTGTCGTTTACATAAAATATTGGAGTTGTGATATATAGCTTATCTTCCATAAGGTCTAAATGGCTATATTAGGTAAATGGATCCTATACCGCAAGGCGATTCCCCTTACGCTTAGACTTCACGCTCATCCATTCCTCTGCCATCTCCTGTAAGAATACGGCGGTCGGCACAGCTAGCAACATCCCTACTATCCCGGCAATTTGTGCTCCTCCCAGAATAGAAATTAGAATCATAACAGGATGCACTCCAGTGTGACGCCTCATTACTATAGGAACCAAAACATTATTTTCTAATTGTTGAATACCCAAGAAAAGAATTAGGGTATACATTCCAACAGTCATCGAGCTGGTTAAGCCCACACTTACGGCAAGTGCTCCAGCGAATATAGGACCAACCACTGGGATCAACTCCAACACTCCGGCAATGAGTCCTAAGACCAAAGCATATTTAACTCCTAAGAGAGATAGGCCCACAAAAGCCAAGGTTCCCACTACCAAACTCAACATGAGTTGCGCCTGAAACCACTTTCCAATACGTGCTTTCGTTCGAGTGTATAATCCGATGACTTTCTTTTCCATAATGTCGGGGAATATAGCTACCAAAAATTTGCTAACCCCATCTCTACTCACCGTCAGATAAAATGAGAGGACAATAACTGCCAATATAAATGTTACTCCTCCGAGTAGAGACCCTAGGATTTCAATCAATGGTACTCCTCCAGAAAGCAATGCTTCGGTGAAATATTTAATATCTGAATCAAAGAAAGATAGATCTCTTGATAAGTTAAGACCGTTGGCCTGCAATACTTCACTTAAATTTTTAAGCAGATTGTTAAATTCGATAACGGCTATGGGGACAATCGTATAGAAAAGAAAAGCCAAAAGCACAAAAGTTACCGCATACACCAAAACCGTACCCAAAATTCTAGGAACTCGATATTTTTCTAGAGCATCCACTGGCCTATCAAAAACGGTGGATACAATAAGGGCCAGTAAAAGTATGGCTACGGTCTCGCGCATCCAAAACAGCGCAAAACCAAAACCAATCATCGCAATGACTCTCCAGAGACTTACCCAAGATATTTCTACGTGCTGCTGGGTCACGCCCTTATTCTAATCTATTTTCAAAACAGCCCGCAATGAGGCTTCGTCTGGTGCTGGTCCAATCAAGGCCAAATTCAACTTCTCATTCCTAAAGATATCCTTCGCCACATCTAAGACTTCCTTCGGACTAACAGATTGGATTTTTCGAGCTATTTCCTCGGCATTAACCAACTTTTTGTCCAAAAGCTCTTGTTCTCCGTAGAAAAAGGCTAAATCATCTGATGTTTCTAGCCCCAACATCATTTTTCCCACAATGAAGTCTTTTACTTTTTGTAGCTCCTTGCCACTTAACTCTTCTTCCTTTAATTTCTTGAATTCTCCAGTTATGGCTTTAATTGATTCTAATAGTCTTGCATTTCCCACCCCTGCCCAAGCCATCAGATATCCATGATCTGTATACATGTCTGCTCCTGCTTTTACATAATAAGCAGCTCCCATTTGCTCTCTTACCTTACTAAAGAGCCTGGAGCTCATGCCTCCCCCAAGAGCTGTGGCTAAAACTTCTAGAGCATATCTCCTGTCATCAAATCGGTTGTATGCCCTTACTCCCATTACCAAGTGAGTTTGATCCGATTCCTTTTTTGCTAGATGGAGCATAGGCTCATTTTGTTTTTCCACAACTGGTAATTTCCCCTTCTTGGGATCCCTCTTCATGGTAGAGAAAATTGTTTTCACTTTCTCGATAGCACTTTCTGGATCCACTGCTCCTGAGATAACTACCACTGTTGCCTCCGGTACATAGTGATCTTTCCTGTATTGAATGAAGTTTTCTCTTGTGAGCCTTTTAATATTTTCTTTAGGACCCGCAATTGGCATACCAGCAGGTTGATCCCCATAGAGTAGGGTTACAAAATCGTCTGCCACTTGTCTCATTGGAGTGTCGGCTATCATATTAATCTCCTCTATAACCGGACCTCTCTCTTTGTCTATCTCTTTTTCATCAAAAACTTGGTTGAGATATATATCTGAGACTACATCGAGCGCTTTATCAAAATGGTTTTTGTCTACCTTGGCGTAATAGCCAGTGTATTCATGGCCAGTAAAAGCATTGTAGCTTGCTCCGACCTCATCCAGCTCGGTGCTAATAGCCAAAGCTGTTGGACGCTTAGTGGTTCCTTTAAAACACATGTGCTCCAAAAAGTGAGAGATGCCATTTAACTCTTTTGTTTCGTACTTAGATCCAGTTTCAACCAAAACTAGTACCGTTACTGCAGGATTATCTTTTTGTGGGGTGACTACCACCCTAAGGCCGTTATCAAGAACGGTTTTGTGTGACTCCATCATTCTTTCTATGCTTTAAGTTTTTCTTCCAAGTATTCCCCTAGCTTCGCTATTGCGATACGTTCCTGCTTCATTGTGTCTCTATCGCGCACTGTAACCTTATTATCCTCTACGGAATCAAAGTCCACGGTTACACAATATGGGGTGCCTATTTCATCTTGCCTACGATAGCGCTTCCCTATGCTTTGGGTCACATCATAATCGGTAACGAACTTATCTTGCAAATCTTCCTTTATCTTCTTGGCTATTTTGGTAAGGGCAGGCTTATCAGATAGGGGCAATACTGCGACTTTATATGGAGCAATTACCTTGGGTAGTTTCATTACTACCCTCACCTCCTCTTCTCCCTTGGCGCTTTTCACCTTCTCCTCACTGTATGCCGACACCAAAACTGCTAGCATTGTGCGCTCCACTCCAAAAGAAGGCTCTATAACATGGGGAATAATTTCTTTTCCACCCTCTAAATCTTTATATGCCAAGTTCTTGCCTGAGTGTTTTTGATGAGCCTTTAAATCATAATCTGTTCTATATGCCAAACCGTATAACTCTTTTTGCCCAAATGGATATTCAAACTCTATATCCACGGTGCGTTCGCTATAGTGAGCCCTATCACTTTTTGGAATGTCCACCTCCTTTACTCTATTTGCATCAATGCCAACCAACTTAATCCATTTTCTGATTTCCTTCAGCCAAGCATCAAAATGTTTCTCCCAATCTGCTTTTGTTTTAGGAGGATTTATAAAATACTCTATTTCCATCTGCTCGAATTCTCTAAGGCGGAAGATAAAATTGCCCGGGGTAATCTCGTTGCGAAAAGCTTTTCCCACTTGGGCAATGCCGAAAGGAAGCTTGCTCCTCATGCTTCTCGTTACTTCTGGAAAATCCACGAACATAGCCTGAGCTGTTTCGGGACGTAAGTACACGGTGTTCTCTTTCGATTCTACTGGTCCAAGGTTTGTTTTGAACATGGCGTTGAATTGAGTGGGTTTAGTAAATTCTTTTCCGCCACATTGCGTACATTTATTTTTACCCAACTCATCGGCCCTAAAGCGTGTATGGCAATCCTTACATTCAATCAGTAGATCATTGAAATTCTCCAGATGGCCAGAGGCTTGCCACACTAATGTGCTCATAATAATACCCGCATCAATACCGACCACGTCTGACCTCTTTTGCACAAATGTTTTCCACCACAAATCTTTAATGTTGCGCTTGAGCTCGGTGCCGAGAGGGCCTAGGTCGTAAGAGTTGGCCAATCCCCCATAGATCTCCGATCCGGGAAAAATAAATCCTCGGTTACGTGAGAGATTAATCACTTTCTCCATTAAGTTGACGTCTTTCTCTTTGGCCATCTTTTTACTGTATAACCTTTCCTTGGTTTGAACCAACAGTTGAATCATCCGGAAGAACGGTGGTTAGGGCTGAGTCTGTACCCAAAAGACTTACTCCTGTGAAGGTATCTGTCGCTGAGACTGTTGTAATACCCAAAAGCGGTGCGAATTGACCCAAGAGCATTCCTCCGGGCGTTAGACTAACTTGGAAAATTGCCTCTGGTCCTTGGCCCAAGACGCCCTGAGTAGCTGTCATGGTTCCAATAGACCAGATCACTTCATTACTTGAAGTATCAAATGTGGGAAGAGTATTACTTGTTCCCTTAACTTCACCCGTGAAGCTCACCCCATCTTCAAGTTCAGCCCTTACCATTACCTCCCCTACGTCTGTTCCCGCATTCGATAAGCTCCAATGGATTGTATATTCCGTGGGTTGCCCTACTCTAGGCGGGAATGGCCCCTCGTTAAGAATACCCGAATCGGCATCTCTAAAATATGCACTAGCATTAATATTAATGTCGCCCGATACATTAACCTCCGAATTTGCAAAGTTTGAAGTGCGATCTGTATTTGTCCCTTGGATAATCGTAGGAGATTCGATGCTGCCATTTACCTTCAACGTGAAGTCTTTATCACTCACGCTATTTATTGGAAAGGTTGGTTTTACCTTAATAGCGATGGTGAATGATCCTTCCTCTCCCTTGCCTAGCTCTCTTAATTCCACAAATCTACTTGAGCTCCAAGTCACAGTTCTAGAGATTCCATCAAATGTACCTGCTGTTTCGATAGATCCAAAATCAAACATGTCTCCTACTAGCTGGGCTTTTAACAAAGCATCCTTGAGCTCCACTTCAGTATTATTTTTGTAACTTATTTTGTAAGTTAAGCCCTCCCCGGGGCTAACAAATCCCTTTGGGTCTTCCAGATCAATACTAAGCGCCAATGATGATCCAGAGAAAAGCATCTCTGACTGTTTTTCCAATACCACGTAGTCTCCGCCACTAAATTCAACTACCATCTTCACTTTCAAAAAGAATACATCCGAGGGCTTTGTCCCAATCACAGCTGAGGCACTAATCTTTTTTTCTGCCTCTGTGTCTAGGGACCACCTATTATCAGCAACCTGCTCAAGGTTGGAATCAACAACCCTAAGTGACGGCCCCTCTATTACTAAAAATTTTTTCAGACTTTCTCTTGCT
>Ga0076035_117_pt1 | contig 14824 bp, 12 predicted proteins | sample RifGroB1_FD_68132 | JGI IMG/M metagenome (GOLD analysis project Ga0076035, IMG submission 68132) | Parcubacteria bacterium GW2011_GWB1_43_8b | reverse complement strand
TTTTTTGCAGATTTAAGGAATTAGCGGCTCTTTTTCCGGAAACCAGCCAGAGAACACTAAGATATAACGTTCAAAAACTGGTGGATAAGAAGATGATAGAGAGGGTAGGGAACGGTCCCGGGTCCTTCCTGAAGCTGAAAAAGGGGCAGCATAAACACGGAACTACACGGACGTGACACCGACTCACACAGACGCGACGCAGACTTACGCGGACAATACCTCCTCTATAAAGTCGCATAAAATGCGGTTTTTTATGAATATGACCCATAAAAGCGATCGCTCTTATGGGTTTGTTTAGAGAATTTGGAGAAGGTGGAAAAGGTGGGACAGGAGGGAAGTGTGTCTTGGCAACATTTTTGTCACTGTTGTTGTTTGTCGTTAGTTGTTGGTTGTTAGTTGTTTCTTGTAACGCTTGTTTTTCTATCTCGTTTTATAATATGATTGAATGATGATTGGTTCTGTCCCGGTGAGAGCCGGGGTGAGGCGGAACTGATCGCCAGGCCCGATACCCATCGGACCGCGCGGTTGTTTGTGCCTCACTTCTGTGAGGATTTTTTATTCCATAAAAATTCTCACTACCGATTAATGCTGATTTACCCTCCTAAATTTTGCCAGGCAAAACTTAGGAGGGTGAAGCTGATTACCTCTGATAAAAAAATCTGTGTTAATCAGTGCGGGCGGCAATAGCAGATGATCGGGTTGTACATTAAAATGTCGCGCCACCCGTTATCGGTGTAAATCTGCGGGGAGCTATGACTTTCAGCAGTAGTCACCGAACAAAATTACAACAGGAGTTTTCTTTAAATTTATTAGCTTGCTGACTCGTCCTCACCGACAAAGCAGCGGGTCGATAATAAAAAAAGAGAACTATCAGATCCACCCTCCCAACTTTTTAGACTAATGTCTTATCACTACGTTTATGTGTTGAATAGCAGGGAAGACGGTGATAACTATGTTGGGTGTACCGATAACTTAAACAAGAGACTGAAACAACACAATTTAGGACAAGTTTACTCCACTAGAAAAAGGCGACCGCTTGATTTGGTCTATGCCGAAATTTTTCTCAACCAACAAGACGCCTACGAAAGAGAAAAATTTCTTAAAAGCGGTTGGGGTAAGAATTACCTAAAAAGAGTGCTGAAAAATTATTGGTCTAAAAAGTTGGGAGGGTAAAAAATTAATAAAATCTATAACTGTTTTTTCTGAAAATGAGTACTTTAAAAAAGACTGCGTCAATTGCAGTGGCTGTAATGACGATGGTTTGGGCGGTGGGAATTACTCCCGCCAGCGCAGCGACCGTTGATGAGCTTCAAGCTCAGATCACCGCTCTCTTAGCCCAAATCACCGCTTTGCAGGCGCAATTGTCGCAAACAACAGGCACTGGCGGAACCTCCTACACTTTTTCTCAAGACCTCACCTTGGGTTCAACGGGAGCGGACGTTAAGGCCTTACAGCAATTCCTCAACGCGCAAGGATACGCAGTTGCCGCTAGCGGAGCTGGATCAGTTGGCAACGAATCTACGTATTTCGGTGCCCTGACCAAAGCCGCTTTGGCAAAATATCAAGCCGCTAAAGGAATTACTCCATCTGTCGGATACTTCGGACCTAAGACCAGAGCCTACGTTGCCTCTCTGGGCACCGGCACAGGCACTGGAACTGGTACCGGAACCGGCACTGGAACTGGAACTGTCCCGACCGGAACGGGAATTTCTTTCGTGAATATTTCTGTTCCTAATGGAGACGTTCCGAGGGGTGCAACTGGAGTTACACTAACCAAATTTGATGTCACTTCAGCTTCAGCGACCACTCTTCAATCTCTGTTTGTGACTCTGAAAGGAGTCAGCGCTACGACCGACATCGCCCGAGCCTACCTCTATGAGGGAGACACTCGTTTGACTACCGGAAAGACTTTTTCTTCCGAGACATTAAAAGCTGAATTTGCCAGCTTAAACCTGGCGTTTACAGCCGGACAGAAGAGAACCTTTTCAGTAATCATTGATGTCGCCGCTGCTCCCACTTCTAACATCGGAGATGTCATTCAAATTGAGATTACTTCGGCTACCTTCAGCGCCGGAACCGTTTCCGGATTGCCTTTCGTTGGTTCGACACAAAGAACCAGCGGTGTAGCTGGAGCGACTTTGACACTTGCTAATACCGGAACCGTTGTTGCCGTAAAAGTCGGCGACACGAACGCCGTTTTGGCAAACTTCAGCTTGACCCCGGCCAACGAGCACGTGACCTTCAAGAGAGTCACTCTCAGAAACTTGGGAACGGCTGATATCTCAACCTTTACCAGTTGGGTTTTGGTTGATACAACCGGAGCCAAGTTGGCTGACGGTGTTGTTTCCGGAAGGTATGTTACCTTCTCCGGATTTAACTATGTCATCAACAACGGAACCCAGAGAAATTTTGAAGTCAAAGCGACTGTCGGAGCCGTCACCAATCCTGGCGTTTCCACCATCAGCTTCGCCGTTGACCAAAACTCTGACGTTTACGCTACCGGAAATTACTACGGATACGGAGCTCAGTTGATATGGAACGCTCTCCCTTACGTAACCAACGCCTACACCGAAGTTGCCGTTGTTGTTAACGGAGGTCAATTGACCTTCACCTTCAACGGACCCTCCGCTTCTAACGTTTCTATCAACAGCCAGGACGTAGTTTTGGCTGAGTTCACCTTGTCTTCGGCTATTAGCGGATATATGGATTCTATTCAGGTCAATATCTTCGCCGATGACGATGCGGACAATGATCCGTTCGAATTGGCTGGAGCTGGTGGAGACGGAGCTGACGCGGAAGGTTTGATTAACGCTGCCGGAACCGAAGCCAACTTGAAGGATATTAAAATCCGAAGGAAAACAGACACGACTACTGTCTGGGGTCCTTCTGAATTAAGCTTGGTTCAGACGAATGCTAACGACTCTGTCCAAACGCTTACCTTCAACGAGGACGTCACTTTGACGGCTGGCACATCTGTTGTCTATCAAATCACAGCTGATATTGATAACAACATGGGTGCTGGTATAGAAATCGGTGCCGCTTTGGTTGCCAACGGATTTACCGCTTGGGACAGCCAAAACAACGCTGTTAACAACATCATTCCGGCTGTTGCCAACTTGGGCAGCATTCGCGGAAACATCATGACCACCACCGCTGCAGCTTTGTCTGTGGCTATGGCTTCCAACCCGACATCACAAACGATGGTGGGTGGGGGATGGGTTGAGGCCGCTGGTGTTGTCTTTACCGCCGGTTCAGCTTCCAAAGCTTCCATCTCTGCCATAACCTTTACCGGTTTTGGAGACGATGACCCAGCTGGAGGAAGCTACACCGTTGCCGAGTTTGACGACATTGTTCAACAGTTGACTTTGTGGTCGGGTACGACCCAATTGGGTACAGCCGCTTCACCGAGCACTGTGGGAACATTTACTTTCAGCGGATTCTCTAAAGAAATCGCCGCTGGATCTTCCGAGACGTGGATCATCAAGGCCCTGCCTGATACCACTCTGGGAGGAGGACCTCCGGCAGACAACGACCTCTTCTACGTTGACTTGCAGTCCACTGCTGCTAACCTGACAACCAATGTCAGCGCGGTTGATAAGGATGCCAATCCTCTCGACACTGCCGCTGCCGCTGGTGAATGGGCTGGCGCAGCTGCAAATCTTAACGATGCGGAAGTCGTTGTAACTGTTACCGGATCGGGAGCCTTGACTGTCGCCTTGGACGGCAACACTCCTTACAGCCAGATGCTTTTGACTGGTTCTACGGGAAATGAAGCCTCCAAGTACCGAATTGATGCCTTAAACGAGGCCTTCAAAGTTGAGGCCTTGACGGTTGCCAACTTGACAGCCGCCGGAATTCCGGGAGCGACGGATGAACTGACGACTGTCAGTTTGTATGCAGCTCAAGGAGCGGGAGCTTCCACACTGGTTGCTTCCGGTTCGGTTGATTCAAACGGCAGAGTCAGATTCTCCAATGCTGCTGGACTCTTTACCGTTACCCCGGGAACTTCTGTCTACCTGACGGTTAAGGTGGATATTGCTACCGAGGGTTCGGGAACAACCGGAGCTGATTCTGGAGACAACGTCAGAATCGGTCTCTGGGTTGACAATAACGATGCTGTCACCGAGGACTTCAGAGCGGTTGGTGTTAACTCATCCACTGCTTTGGAAGAGGAGGGTGGTATCCCTGCCGCTTTGACCTTTGCCGATAACACGGCAAACGCCGACGGCGACGCGACCACTTTCGTTATCGCGGGCAATAATATGATTGACCGCAAGTCCAAACCGACTGTCGTTGCTACCGCCACCGCGGGAACTTTGACCAACGGAGAGGCAACTCTTCTTGAATACACTGTTTCCGCCTCCGGTTCTGACGACGTAGCTGTCAAGAGATTCCTCTTCAACTACTCCGAGACCGGGACTTTCTCCGCCTCTGACTGGAAACTCTACGAAGGTAGTAATGACATTACTAACCAAGTAGCCATCAGAGCGGTCGGCGACTTTGACAACAACGGCGCCTTGGACCTGGAACAGGATATTGATTCAACTGCCGGCGACATCGGCGTGACCGATGGCGGAGCGGCGATTGTTTCCGTCACCTTCACCAACGAGAAAGTTGTCTCGGCTGGTTCGTCCAAGACCTTTGCTCTCAAGGCAACTGTTGCTGGAGCCGGTACCGGTGAATCCACCACCTTGTCTATGAGAAATGACACGGTTAATGGAGGAAGCACCACGGCTTTGGGTCAGTACAGGGACATAGACGTCTATCTCTTCACAACTGTAGCTACCGACTTCACCTCCGGTGGAGCTGAAGTCCTTAGTGTGTTCTGGGATTTGGATGGAAATGCCGTCTTAGATGTTACCGACCCATCGATCGTTGAAGCTGGTTTTGCTGACGGTGTTGATCACACCACTGCCGGTGAAACTGTAAGCACAAGTCTTATAAGATTAACTGGAGCTTGCGCCCTTCTCACTGAGGCGGGTGCCGCTGACACCTTCACATTCGACGCTGATTGCGACGGTGCCATTGACGCTACAGAAGTTACCATTCTCACCAATGGTACTGGTCTTACTAACGAGGCTTACACGACTATCAACGACCTCAGACCTTACGCTTGGAGAACTGCAGCGGATACGGTGTTCTATCTTGACATCAACGGCAGTGCAGCCGACGATGCCACAGAGCCGACATTCGTTGTCCTTACTGGACACACTGCTAACACCTCAGCTGGTGTCGTCTCCAACTTCGTCTGGTCCGACTCTTCGGCCGACATTCACACGGAAATTACTGCTGATTGGGCGAACGGATTCTACGTCAACGCTCCTTCCAGCTCACTTTCCAACGTGAAGAAGACTTTGTCCTTGTAGTTTTCTAACTACAAGCAAACTAAAAAGGCCCCGCAGGGGGTCTTTTTAGTTTGACTGATTACGCCGATGATAGCCGATTTCCTCTGAAGGGGAGATTACCTCCAATAATGGCTGATTAACTCCGATATGATACAATTAAATCATGGTCAAAAAATTGGTGGATAAATTTTTATATGAGGACCTATCATACAAAATTCGTGGTTGTATATTTAGTGTTTATAATAATCTAGGTTTTGGTCATAAAGAAGAGGTTTACCAAAAGTCGTTAGCTATAGAATTTGAAAAAGAAAAAATCTTCTTTGAGAAGGAGAAAACCTTGCCTATTGTTTATGAAAATAAGAAAGTTGGTTATTACAAACCGGATTTTATTGTTGAGAATAAAATGATTATTGAAATAAAAGCGGTTGAATTTATGCCTAAGGCGTGTGAAACCCAACTCCAGTATTATCTCAAAGGAACCGGATATAAACTTGGATTCGTCGTAAATTTTGGTTCTAAGAAGTTAGACATAAGGCGGCGCGTCTGGTCTGTCGATTATCAGCGGTAATCAGCTATCATCTGAGGTCATCTGTTCTCAAAGTATCAAAGTATAAAGGTTTAAAGTTCAAAAAACCTAGTTATCCACACCCTCTATAACATCTTTCTTTATTTTTCGTTATAATCTATAATGTAGTGGTATGAGATGGATCGCCACAAAGGTCGATGCTTTTGGTTATTTTTACGGCGATTGCCTGTTGCCAAATGCGGTGCTTGCCGCGTAAATACAAACTTAATTGAAAAATAAAAATTAAATTCACCCTCCCAACTTTTTGAATTAAATTTTGGGGCAAAATTTTCGGACACTTTTGATTTAAAAAGCTGGGAGGGTAAAAAATAATTAGAATTAATATAAAATTAACGGTTATTAGCTGCCGTTGTGGTTGTTTACGTCTTTATCAGTGATAATCAGCCATGATCAGCGGTAATCGGTAATTTATAAAATATGAGTAAATTTGTAAGAGTCTTAGTGATAGGGTTTATGACCCTTTCGATAATTTTGTGGTCAGCCGGTTCGGCTTTGGCCGTTTCTGTGGCCGCCGACTATACCAAAACCGATGTCGCCACCGATACATTTGGTAGAAGCGAAACAAACCAATTGGTGTTTAATATCTTGCTTAACAACGATGTCTTGATTCATAACGGAGCGACAGCTTCAGTCGCCGGGGATCCTTTAATCGCCTTTCCTGCTGATACTAAGTTTATTGATTCTGACAATACAGGCGTTTACAGCGACGGGAAAGCAATACTCGTTTCCGCTGATGGTAACCTGACCGCCGGTGTCTTAAGCGGAGCCGGAACAGATGATGTTATTACCGATGGGACAGCCGATATTGCCGCCTTTGCCGCCACTCACTTTGTCTACGACGACAACGCTTCTGACAACAACGATTATGACAACGGCGAGGCGATTATTATTGATAATGATGCCGATGGAATGCCGACAGCCGGCGATACGGTAGTAACTGCCGGTTTGGCCGGAGTGATTGCTTTTGACGTCGGTGCCAACGACAAAGTTTATCTCGATGACGTCAACTCGGACGGCGACTATACGGCTGGCGAAGCCATTTGGTTTGACGTTGGCGACACTGGAGTTTTTCTTGCCGCAACCGACTGGGTTCTTGTTGGAACAGCCGCTCCTTTGGCGACAGGACTTACCACGAGACTCAACCTTCTCGTTGGAGAAGGGGGACTTGCTTACTTAGATGATAATGGAGACGGATTTTACACTACCACTAAGGACACCAGTGCCGAAACAATTGTCTGGTTTGGCGCGGCGGGCAATCCTACCGATGGAGATGCCCTAGCTCTGACAACCACTTTCTTTGATCCGGCTCAATTGGCGGGTGATGATATTAATGGAACTTGGCTGGAAGATATGACTGCTTTGAGCACGATTATTGATGTCGGTTATGTTGATGCTGACCACAACAATGCTTACACCAATGGAGAGGCAATTGTTCAGGAGGCGGGTGCGGCTGCGATTGACGCCAACTTGGAAACAACCGACACGGTTCTGACGACCGGTCTTGCTGACATCACCGTTTTTCCGGCCACCGACATCTTTAACGATGATAATGCAGGTGCCACTTATACCGACGGCGAAGATATTTACAGAGAAACAGATAACACCGGAGACGGGGATAATGTTATAGATAAACTTCAGCTTAACGCCATTACTGTCCAGAATGCGGGAACAGCTGTCTTCAACGATATTGCCGCGGTTCATGTCTGGCTGGATGCCGATGGTAATGGAATCCTTAGCGCCACCTTAGACACCGATTTAGGGGCAATGACAGCCGACGCCAATGGCTGGACGCTGTCGGGATTGACAACGAATATTTCGGCTGCGGTTGCCCGACTCTTCGTGGCGGTGGATGTTTACTCGGGAGCTGATGATAATCGAACCATTCAAATGAGAATCCCTGTGAGAGTGGATGGTAACGCCAACGGCCAGTTTGATGCCGGTGACGAGGGTATCTTCGTTGATGGTGCCAATACCGTCGGTGATGGTCCGAGCGATACGGTCATTCTTAATGCCAACACCCAAACGATTGATGTTCCTTCCACTCCCGGAGGCGGAAGCGACACGACTGCTCCTGCCGTTCCGACCGGAATAACAGCTCAAGGAACAGGTGTGGCTGGAGAAATCAAACTGATGTGGACTAATCCAACCACCTCTGATTTTGCCGGAGTAAGAATATTTAGGTCTTCATCTTCCGGAACGGCGGCATTAAGCGGAGCGATTGTTGTGGTCTCCACGACTGCTACCACTTACACCGATACCGGCTTGACCGATGGGTCTACTTACTACTATGCCTTGAAGTCAATGGACAACAACGGCAATGCGGCAACTGCTTCGGAGGTGAGCGCTGTGGCTGGAAGCCAGCCGTCAATAACCATAACGGCTACTTCCACGGAAGTGATAACCACGACTGCCACCACAACCACTCTGGCGCCGGTAACTCTGCCCTACGCCAGCCCAACGACTACTGAACAGATGCAAGCTAACCTGACTGCTTTGCTGGCCCAACTGACCTCTCTTCAGAACCAGCTGGCTGCGGTTCAGGGAGAAGCTCCTCCTTTGGCGGCTTCTTACGCTTTCAACACCAACTTTGGCCAGGGGATTAGAAGCGATACCGTTAAGAATCTACAGACAATTCTGATTCACGAAGAACTACTCGGATCGCAATACGCCACCGGTTACTTCGGTGTGCTGACCTTGGCGGCTGTCAAAAAGTTCCAGGCCAAGTACAATATTTCCCCTCAAAGCGGATATGTTGGTCCTTTGACCCGAGCGCAACTGAATAAACTCTACGGAGGACAATAGAACGATGGCCGCGGATGATAGCGCCTGCTGCCGATAGGCAGGAATGGCCACGGATGGAAATTAAAACCAAAAAGGAACCCCGCGGGGTCCCTTTTTGGTTTCGCTGATTGATGAATTGCGGGGCCATATCTCCATACTTTATTTTATGAGACGATCGTCCTATAATATAAGATATGAATTTGATATAAAAATTAATATGGTTATGAATACAAAACTATGGGCAGACACAAATACAGCTCATCTCTTGAACTTCTATCGGTTTTAACCAACTCGCTTGATAAATGGATGGGTCTCGACGACGATTCTTTGAGCAGTGAATTTAATAAAAATAGAAACCGTTATTATCAGGTAATTTGGAATCTTGAGAAAGATGGTTTAATTGAGAAATCGAAAAATGGTAAAAATGTTTTAGTTGCGATTACAAACAAGGGCAGGAGTCTTCTTAAAAAAATTATAAATGATAAACACAAGCTACTGTCACCGGACGTATATAAAAATAATCTTTCAAAAAGCGATTCGGTTATAATTGTAGCCTTTGACATTCCGGAGAAGCTTAGAAGTAGAAGGAGTCAAATTAGAAAAGTTTTAAAATCTTTGGACTTCAGGATGATTCAAAAGAGTGTTTGGATAGGAAAGAATAAAATCCCCGATGATTTTATAAGAGATCTAAAAGACCTCAACCTGCTTGTTTATATAGATATCTTTTCTATAAACAAGTCGGGGAGTTTGAAAAGTGTTTTATAGCCAAGAAGGCGTTTTACAGACGGCAGACTACGAGAAAGTATTTTTACAATACTTTAGAAATGGTGACGATCGTCTCATAAAATAAGGTGTTAGTTTTTCGGCCGATGGTTTTAAAATATTTTTCTGGTATTATTTAATCATGAAAGCTGTCACAAGATTTTCTCTCCTAGCCCTAGCCTTCGTTCCTTTGATAATAGATGCCTCGGTGTTTTTTCCCTATATCACCGGAAAGGTGATGCTTGTCCGGCTAATGGTTCTTTTGGCATCAACTCTTTTCTTTTTGGGTTTTGTTTTCCGGCAGTCGTTTCGGAAAGATATTTACCGGAAACTGACAATACTTTTTAAGAACCCCCTTTTTTTGTCGGCAGTTTTATTTTTTCTGATATATTTTTTGGGGACCATTTTTGCCGTTGACCAATTCCGGGCTTTTTTCGGAGACGTGGAAAGAGGGGAAGGGTTTTTGGGCATGGCCTCTTTTTTTGGCTTCTTTCTCTTTTCCCTTTTGGTCTTTGAAAAAAAAGATTGGCTGACATTTTTTAAGATTTCTCTTTTGGTCGGACTGGTTCTTTTTGTTAATGAATCTTATCAATGGCTGGTTTTGGGTCAGGACCGCCCCAGTTCTTATACGGGTAATCCCATTTATCTGGCCACTTATTTTCTTTTTGTGATTCTGGCGGCCATTTTTGTCGTTTCTGAAAGTGTCTTGATAAAAAACACTTTTTCCCGTCTTTGGAGAATCCTGGCCTGGGCAATAATCCCCTTATCGATTTTAGGAATCTTTGTTACCGAGACTCGGGGAGTAATTGTGGGATTAGTCGTCTCCGTTCTGCTGCTTTTACTCTATTTTATCTGGAAAGGTAAAGAAATTTGTATTTGGAAAGATCTCTCTTTGAGAAAACTGGGAGGGGGACTTTTGATATTAGCCGTTGTTTTTGGTTGTTTTTTTTATCTGACAAAATCTTCTTCTTTTTGGCAAAATGTTCCGGGTCTGGACCGACTGGCTCAGATGAATTTTAACGACGCCACTCTTCAGACCCGTCTTATTTCTTTGGGGGTAAGCTGGAATGCCATTAAGCCGACTAACGAGGGCTGGTTAAGATTCCTGGTCGGCTGGGGCCCAGAAAACTTTTCCATCGCTTACAATAAATATTACAATCCCCGCTACTACGAGTATGAAAGCAGCTGGTTTGACAGAGCGCACAATAAACCGATGGATGTCTTGGTGATGAACGGAGTTCTGGGGCTTTTAGTTTATCTGGCTATCTGGATTTCTTTCTTTTGGTTGGTTGTTAAAGACAAGAGACTAAATATTAGGGATTCAGCTCTGCTTTTCTTTGGCGTATCTTATTTTGTTCAGAATCTCTTTGTTTTTGATTCGATTTCAACTTACATTCCTTTCTTTTTTGCTTTGGCGGTTTTGATTTTTTCCACCAGAGGCGAATCCTCCTTTGACGGAGATTCTTTCCAAAAATCTCAATCGGAGGAAGTGTCTTCTCCAATACCCAATCTCCATTCTCTCAGGAAGATTGTTTATTATCTTCTTTTTGGAGCGGTGACGGTGTTTTTCTTAATTAGCTTCGTCTTGACGTCTCTCTCTTATTTTCAGATGAGAAATTATTTAACCGCCATTCAGTCGAGAGACGCCGACCAGCTACTGACAGTTTTTAAAAAATCGTTAACTCCCTATTCCTATGCCCAGGAAAATATTCGCACTCACTTTGCTGTCTATATGCAAAACTATAACGGACAGGGAGAGAAGGCAAACCAGTTGATTTTAGAATCTCTGGCGGCGATGGAAGATTTGGTGACTTATGAGAAATACAACCCCCGGCACTTTATTGTTTTAGGGCAATCTTATTTGGCTTTCGGGCGATCTCAAAGTAGCCTGGAAGTTGTCAAAAAATCCGAATTCTATCTTGCTAAAGCCTTCGAACTGGCTCCTCGGAGACAAGATATCCGCTACTCTCTCTCTTACATTTTAATTTCTCAGGGAAGAGCGGAAGAAGCGGTTAATCTTCTAAAAGAGACGGTGGCGCTTGACCCACAAGTGGCCAACTCTCATTTTTATTTGGGGATAATGCTGATGGACTGGGGAGAAGCTCACTGGTCGGAGGCCTTAAAACATTTGGAAACAGCCCTGACTCTTCCCGGACTGTCGGGTGATGGGAAAAATCCAGTTCTTTTAAAATCTACTTACTCCAAACTCTATGATTATTTTTATAAGATCAGGGATACCGAGAGTTTTGTCACTGCCGGGAGAAGATTAGCGCAAATCGAGCCGGAGAAAAAGGGATTATTGGAAGATTCTGTTATTTCGGCTCTTAAGGGAGAGTGGCGCAAGATAGATGTAGAATAAATTATGAATTTGGCCAGCAGGTTAAAATATATTTTTGGCGCGACGGTAAGAAGAAAAACGCTGGACAACCTTCTGGGTGATTGTCTGGAATATTTTGAAGGCGACTTGGTGGTTTTGGATATCGGCGGTCGCGATCGGGGAAATTTTAAGAAGCCGAAGGAATCAGTAAAAAAATGGATTTTTGCCGACATTAATTCTTCTCACGACCCCGACGTTGTTTTGAACGTGGCCGATATGAGCGCGATTAAAAATAATTTCGTTGACATTGTTTTGGCGACAGAGCTTTTTGAACACGTTAGCAAACCGGAAAAAGGAATCGGAGAATGTTTTCGGGTTTTAAAGAAGAAGGGCGTTTTCATAATTTCGGCGCCATTTTTGTATAGAATTCATAATGACCCTGACGATTTTCAGAGGTGGACGGATGAGAAATGGCGAAGAGAATTAAGAAAAACTGGTTTTAAGGTAGAGAGATTTGAAGTAATGGGAAGATTCTTTTCGGTGATGGCTGATAATTTTAGATTTTTCGTTCAATCGCTGCCAAGATTGTTGAGATATATTCTTTATCCTTTAGTTTTGGTATCGGACCTCGTTTCGCTTTTGGATAAAACTAATTTTGTTCTAGAGAATAATGTACTAAGCAGTTTTCACGGGGGATATTTTATGATTTTTAGAAAGTAGGTTTCTATGGGTAGGAATGTTGACTTCGAAAAATACGCACAAAATAAACCAATGGATGGGCCAATTTCTGATGATTTTATAAAAATTATCAACCCCATTTTTTCTCGGAGAACGGTGGATGATAAATTACTTGATTTTGGTTGCGGAGACGGTAAGTTTTTTAGTCTTTTTGTTAAATATTTTACGAAAGAGAATATTTTTGGCGTAGATGTCTCAAGAATAAGAATCGGAAGATGTCAAAAGAGAGGATGGAAAAACTCTTATTTGATTAAATACAATGAAAAAACATCTTTTGCGGATAATTTTTTTGATTATATTAATATGAATCAAGTTATAGAACACATACCATATGGACAAATCGATTTTTGGCTGGCGGAAATATCTCGCGTGCTTAAACCGGATGGATTTCTTATATTAACCACTCCAAACTACCCAGTTAAGAGAATTTATGACATTGTCGGCGCTTTAATAAATTTCAAATGGTCGCAATTATTTGATGATCCGACCCACGTTTCTTTCTACAACTTCTCCAAAGTCTCAAGGCTAATGAAAAGATATTTTGACGGTGTTCTAATCAAGCCTTCCGGGGGACGTCTCTTCTCTATATTCAAAAATAATTTTTTTAGTCATAAAATTATTGTTTTGTGTTCTAAAAAAAAGAAATTATGAAAAATTGTTTATTGGACGTCTGTATTGTTAATTTCAATTCGTCTGATTTTATCGCCGTTAATCTTTTGGCTTTATCTAAATTAACAAAGAACAGGTTTCGAGTTCTCGTTTGTGACAGCGGTTCGTCGAAGAAAGACATTAAAAAACTGAAAGATATCTGCAGTCAGTATGATAACGTTGATTTATTTTTCAGGAGACAGGAAAGGAAGGGTTCTCTCGGACATGCCCAGGCCTTAAATTTTCTCTTAGACAGAACAGAAGCACCCTACGGCTGTATTCTCGATGCCGACTGTGTTTTTCTGAGAAGAAACTGGGACGAGATTCTTATCAAGAGGATAACCGACAAGACGAAAATAATCGGCACCCAAGCCCCGCCGCCCAAGCCGCAGGACTTTCCTTTGATATTTGGAGTTTTATTTGAGACCGAGACCTTTCGGCGTCTGAAGATAAATTTTCTTCCCGCTCAAGATGATTCGGGAAGTGTGACCAAAGACACTGGCTGGGAGGTAAGAGAAAAGTTTTTAAAGTCCGGCTATCAGGGAGAAGTTCTGGAAATGAAGAACACCCGCTATTTTAAAAACGGCCCCTTTGCCAAAATAAGTGCTTGTGCTGAATACTATTTAAACGGAGAAAACAGAATATTCGCCTCTCATTTTGGCAGAGGGTCGAATTCTTTCGGCAAGGCATACTCTAATCTTAAAATTCCCGGTCTGCGCCAGTTATCAAATTATTTCGGCTGGATAAAAGATAAAAAAAGATGGATTAGAACGGCTTTAGATATAATTTCTAGGGAGTAAATATGAAGAAAAACGACTTTGATAAAGTTGAATTTGAAAGGATAAAATGCCCCTTTTGTCGGGATAATCAAAATTTGTCGCAACTTCTCAGCGCCCCTGACAGACTAAACAATCTTCCGGGCGAATTTTTCATTGTCCGATGCCAAAGATGCGGCTTGGTTTTTCAAAATCCTCGTCCCAAAGAAAAATATATAGAATTATATTATCCTGACAATGTCGGATACTTTATCCCCAGTAATATTAAAATGGGGCGGCTTAAGAGGAAAATAGACAGATTGATTCTTGCCAACTTTTTTGATTATAGAAATTTGGGGCGAAAAAATTTCATTTTAAAACCTCATTACTCGAAACACCAAGTGCTTTCGCTATTTTTGTAATAGTTGAAATGGGTTCGACATACTCCTTCGACAATGCTCGGGATAAATCACCATAAAGTGTCGGATTTGTTTTTAATTTGTTCATCCCATTAGAGATAGGAAGCACCTAATCTATTTTTAAGATAACGCTTGCCCATTCCCGATTTTAAAAATAATTCTCTCGACCTTGCTTTGTCTTCTAATAAACACGTCTCATAATATATTAAATCAAATGGTCCTCTACTTTTTGTGTATGTAGATAAACCTTTATTGTGTTGATTAAGGCGCTTCCGTAGGTCGTTCGTACTTCCTGTGTAAAGCTTACCATTTTTCTTACTTTTTAATATGTATGTGTAATAAAACATAAATAATCTTTAACGGGATTCATAAATTTATTCAGATTTGATTCTAAATGCTCGCTTGTTCACTTCTTTAAGAATTTTAAGTGTTGCGTGCACTGAAAGATTATCACTCGGTAAAAGTATTAATTT
>Ga0076035_120_pt1 | contig 17743 bp, 15 predicted proteins | sample RifGroB1_FD_68132 | JGI IMG/M metagenome (GOLD analysis project Ga0076035, IMG submission 68132) | Parcubacteria bacterium GW2011_GWB1_43_8b | reverse complement strand
GCCCCCTCACAGTTCCATTCGCTGTCAAAATAATTTTCCAGCTGTCCACTTTCAGAAAGTGTGTAATCTCCCGCAGAGAATTCTGGACCGCTTTGAACGCTGTATTCATATTCTCCTTCGTTTCCGGAACCAGAAATTGTCGTCGGACCGGTAGCCGTCAGCGTCCAATCCCAGGGGTTAGCTTCTCCACCTTCCTGATTGTTAACTTCTTTAATAAGTGTCAGTAAAGGAGGAATATCATCGTTGGTAATAGTACAAGTGGCGCTTTCACCCAAATTAAGCGTGAGTTGATCTTCTATAAGTGAACCGCCTTCACAGATCCAATTACTTTCGGTATAGCCCTCCGGTCCATCTGATTCAGAGAGTGTATAAGTACCGGCTGAAAAATTCTTGTCCGAAACAGTCGGACCTTGACCGCTCAATCTTCCTTCCTGACCAGATGCGGTAAGAGTCCAATCAGAACCTGTTGCTGTTCCGCCATTATCGTTAGTAACTACTTTGTTAAGTGTTAATGAAACCGGTTTGTCGTCATTGGTGATGGTACAAACCCAGGCCTGTTGTTCAGCAACGGTAATTTGTCCATCTGTGTCGGTTGTTTGTCCGCTGACACAGCTAATTCCGGTGTTGTTATATCCGAGTTGGCTCGGATTGTCTTCACTCACAGTGTAGTTCCCCGGAGCTACAAAATTTGCTTGGCCGCTTGTCACACTTCCTTCAAGAGAACTGATTCTTAAAGTGAAACTGTCAGCTTCAAACTTGCCGCCATTATCATTATTCACATATTTTATGACGGTAATAGCTCCTTGTCCTATCGGAATATCGCTGTTAGTAACATTACAAGTTTTGTTTCCATTTGAAGTCATCGTTCCCAAACAATCACTGGATTGAGACATAGCGTATCCTTCCAATCCATCCTCGCTGACGCTGTATTCTCCCGGGTCGAGAGTAACAGGTGTGCCCTGTTCACTTCCGGGAAAAGAAGATGAGGGGAGAACATTAATGCCATCAACGTTCATTGTGAAATCGGAAGGAAATGCCTCCGTTCCAATGCCGTGCCAAATCACCTGCTTGAAAACTGTCAGCTGACCCTGTTTTTGGGCATTTTCTATCGTCAGTGTCATTGCCTGCCCCGGAGCGATAGTGATTTGAGCTCCATTGGAAGGATTTAGATCTTCATCAGAAGAGAAAGAGAAGAAATCGTAGTTTCCCTTAGGATCAGGATTTTCCGTTATGGTGTAGGTTTCAGGAACAAGATTGTTATAAACGTAGGAAACCGAATCAGTGATAACCTGCGGGTCAGAGCCGTTAAGATTAACCGTGAAAGGATGATTATCTCCAATTAACGACTGATGATCAGGAGTCCGAACATCTTTAAAAACAGTGATAGAGCCCCGTTTGGTGTTAACAAAGGTGCAGGTAACGGTTTCTCCAGGACTGACGTCAATGGCACTTACCAAGCTTCCGTCATTACAAGTGGCACTGGTTAAGTCCCATCCAACCGGAACATTATTTTCATTTACAGAATAAGTTCCGGCGGGAATAAATCCGCTGTCATTTGATTGATCATCAGTCAGAGAAAATCCGTCTATATCGTAACTGGCAGTAAAATCAAAAACTTCTTGGCTGGTCGGATTGGTTTGTTTTTCAATGACAATTTTTCCCATCTGGCGGTTGCCGAAGTTGTTTCCTATGGCATCATTTCCACCACCGATTGAAATGCTGTAACCAGCTGAAGGTCCCGGACAAAATTGAGGAGAACTGGGAAATATCTGTTGCCATCCCGCTTGGAGAATCTCACAAACGTTATAAGTCCCATCTCCTAAACCAAGGAAAGAATAATTTCCGCTTTGGTCAGTGACTGTAGAATTATTTGTCGTTCCGGATAAGTTAATAGTCCATCCAGGAAGCCCGACTTCTTCCAAGTCTTTAATACCATCGCCGTCAACATCGTTATATTTCTGACCGGAGATAGAACCGACGCTGGCGCTTTGAATAATAACATCGTCTACTCTAAAGTACTCATTATTTTCAGGACCGTTGGCAACGTTACGAAAACGGAGCAAGAAGATACTATTATCAACCGATAAACTAACGCCGGATTGAGATTGCCATTCATCATGTGATGGTTGGTCTAATACATATGACGCGACATTCGTCCACCCGGAACTATCAGAACAATTGCCAGACGTCTTATATTCAACTACTCCATAATCATTTGATTCAGCATCGTGATCGCCATTCCAAGCATAAGAGAGAAGCAGGTTTGATTTACCGATAGCGTCAAAATACCGACAAATGTAACCATGACCGCCATTATCTTCTCCTATTTTTGCAAATTTATTAGATGAGGTTCCATCTTGTGTTATATCAGGACCACTTGTTGAACCAGTAATTATAGTCGGTTCATGCTCAACCCATCCGGAGACTGTTGTTGAATTAGAAGTGCCGAATGTCTCTGTGAAAGGAAGGGGCGTGGGAGAAGTGTAATAGACAGTCATTGTTATGTGGTCGACGCGAGCAGTATCTGGCCCTCCTCCGTTATCATGCCCGGCCGCAAAAACGACTCCCGTAGCCGCACTGTTAACATCTAAAACTGACCAAGTGGTTCCCCAAAGATCAGTTGAGTTCCCATAAGTCGTGGTTATGTCCGACGTTCCCCATTCCGTACTCGTATCGGCTCTGTCGGTCGAACCCGTGACCCCATCTTTTACTAGACGAACTCTATAATCACTAATTTCTCCCGCCTGCAAGGCGCTTTTTTCGACACTTACTTCAATACCGTCAATAACAGAATTAACCGGAATACTAAATCCGAAACCAGTTGCTTTTAGATATTCACTCTCATCGTTGTCGTCTATAAGAGCCGTGGCATAAGAATCATCGGAAGATTGAGTATTACTGGGATTTGACCAAACAACATCTGATCCTCCAGGACCGGGAAAACTGACACTAGTAAAATTTGACCCGCTGTTAGGACCTCCGGTAGCGGCCCAAGCTATCCCCGCCGGAAACGAAATGCTGAAAACGAGCATCAATGCCGTCACTAATGCTAACGGCTTACTCATAATATTTTTTGTGTAGTTCATGTTTTTTTTACCCTCCTAAGTTTTCTGTAAAAGAAAATTTTGGCGGGTTTTTTACTTTGTAATCTTCTACTAATTATTCGCATGTGCGAGTTCGCATAGAGCTTGCTCACGCTATTTGTATACTAAAAAACCGGCACAACTAAAGAACGTCCGGTTTAACTTCCAGATCCACCCCAACGGCACCGTCTTGGAAAGAGACAAAGGCCGCTATTTTATTTTTATTAATTATATTTTTGGGTGGCTTCTACGGCCAAAAATGACCTTTTGTATGTAAAGAGACCGTACTCCAAATCTTCTAAGAAGTCAAGGGGTGGTCTAAAATGACTTACGACTAACGACTTACGACTAACAACCAACAATTAATAACTTAAAACTCAAAACTTAAGACTGAAGACACAGAACTAACTACTAACCACAAACTACCAACAACTAACAACTAACGACTAACAATCCCAGTAGTAGAACTTCGCTCACTATGGGGCTTCGCTTCCATAATTTGACATTATCCAAAAAGTATGCTTTAATTACGAAGACACCGACTACGAATAAAAAGGGAGAGGAGGAGAAGAAATGAGAGTCAGGAACTTTACTCCTTTGGTTCTTGTCGCACTTTTCGCCATCGCTCCAGCAAACGCTCAAGACGTGCACGTTGGTCTGGCATACGCCCCAGCCAACACAACTGGTTTCGGTAGTGGTATTCGGCTAGACCTGCGTGCCATCAAGACCTGGCACCCCGTCGAAATTGAAGCCGGCGCCTGGATAAGTAACCAGGCGAAATACCCTGACGGAGCCACGGGGCACCGCTGGGAATGGGATGCTTCCCTACGAGCCGTGCTGTTCGACTCGCTGCGGCTCGGCATCCGGTTTGACCAACTGGGTTACCGCACCGACATTCCTCACGGGGCAACATGGATCAAGCGCTCCGACATAGTCTCGTGGTACGAAATTGGATTTGCCGTGGAGGATGGAGGTCGCATTCTTCTCGGTCACTCCAACGACGAGTGGCGGATTGATTTGCGCTTGCCCATATCGGACAAATGGTACTTTTTCGCAACTCACGAGTGGGCCGGCGAAAAAAAGGACTCCGCCCTGGGACTGGCTCTGAAGCTTTAGCCGGTCATGGGCAACGCTCTCTACACTACCCTGCAGTTCGGGGTAGTTCTTTTTTATTTTTACTTTGAAAATACTAAGATTTCAATCCCGTTATATAAGTTTTGAGAAATTTTTGAATAGCTTTGACGGTTTCTTCTTTTAATTTCGGATTGCTTTCGGCAATCCATCTGGCAAAGTTGTAAAATTCCCTTTCATCTACCCGGAGCCATTTTTTGTTTTTGAATAAAAAATATAAGAGAGTCGTCATAGCAATCCTTTTGTTCCCGTTTTGAAAAGGATGGTTCTTTATCATTAAATAAAACAAAATAGACGCTTTTTCTATCAGCCCCTTATAAAGATTTTTTCCGGCAAAAGATTGGAAGGGAACAGCCAAACAACTCTCCAAGATATTGGGAAACCGAGAGCCGAAATCGGGAATAGGTTCATTCCATTTCATCAACTCCGCCGCTAAACGATAAGCTACGTATTCTACTTCAATAATATTTATGGATTTCATTCTTGTCCCAGTAATTTTAGCGTCTCGCCGTATTCCCGAACAGTTTTTCTAACAGCTTCTTCAATAAGATTCTTTTTTTCTTTAGTCAAAACCTTGCTTAAAACGGAGGGCAGATCTTTTCTGTCAATGACAAAATTACGGCCGATTTTTTGGGCTTTAATCTCTCCGGATTTTATTTTCTTAAATACCGCCACGCGACTGATTCCGAGAAGCTTTGCTACTTCGCTTGTAGAAAATAACTTTTTATCCATATTTTATGATACTAATCTATGTTAACCGACTTGTCAACAGTTAACATATGTTAACTGACTAATATCACCAGCCGCTGCCTCCGCCACCGCCAGCTCCCCCGCCAGTAGAACCGCCACCACCGCTTCCCGAGGAAACGGCTGAATTGAGAGACGAAGAAAAAGAAGAAAGAGAGTTGGCAAAATTGACAACCGAGAAAGCTCCGGCGCCGGTATACCAAGAGGGCTGGTTTATCTGGAATTCCATTTCTTTCATAGCCGAGGCTAGTTTCTTGGTTGCTCCAAAAATTATGGCGTAAGGAAGAACATCCATAAAAATATTCTGCCTTTCAAAAAACTGCTGACGGTATTTCTCCACGTTATCAATAAAGATTTCGTACCCTTTGATGTGGCGATAGAGCTGATGCCCGAGAGCCGTTCTCTGGGGCATGGCTTTGGCGCCGACGACGGCTAAAACAACGCTTAACACTAATAAAGAAAGTCCCAGTCCCCTCAGTCCCCCGAGAAAGACGGCAGCGTCGGCTGTCGGTAAAGCCAAATCGGAAAAAGATGCCACAGTCAAAGAAACACCAAAAATCGCAATCAGTACCGCAATCATCGCGTAGCGGAAACGAACGGATGACGGGTTTTGGGTAAAATACCCTTTTTCAACAACGTCTTTATAGAGAGAACTTCTGATAGCGCCAAAATCTTTGCCCAGTCTGGACCGCAGTTGGGAAATATCGGCGCTGTCGCCGGCTTCTTTATCAATATGAAAAATAGACGAAAGAACAGTCGTGTCTTCACCTAATTTAAATAAAGAAGCAAGAATCAACTTTTCATATTCCCGCAAAGAATCATTCGGGTCTTTTATTTTTTTGAATTCATAGTCGGTTGTTCCCAAAAGCCATTTTTTAGAAATTTCGGTAATGTGAATATAGCCGCGAACAGCTAAATCAACAACCGTTGCCGAGATGTCCAGGGTATTGGCCGTTTCGTCTATAATCACACCCGCTTCCGCCGGACGGACGTCTTTGGGAGGGTCGTATTCAACGACAATCGTATCTTTATCTCCCCAAGACATGATTTCTTCGACGACCGCCTTATCTCTATACCAAAAATCCTTCCCCTTCTTTCCCCAGAGCCTGACGGTGAAAAAAAGACCGGCAGATAAAACCAGGGCAAAAACCGCTCCTGTTACCGGTCCGGAAGCAGGCTGGGGGCTGGTTAGATATTCAATAACAATGGGAAAAGTCCCCTTGCTAAAACCGACGGCAACGGTTAATTCGTCTCCGGGAAAGAGAACCGGTTTATTTTCAAAAACAGCTGTGGTAGTAGAATTTTCTTTGGAAGAGCAGTTTAAATTGCTTCCAGAAAGTCCGGCATAGCAGGCGGTTTGAAGAATACCGCCTTTGGCAAGAGTAATTCTGGCCGACGACTGTTTAATATCCACCGTCCATTCACTTCCGGTAACATTCCAGTAAAATTCGTCGTAATCGGCAAAAGGCCTCAGAGCTCCGCTGACGGCATAAGAAATAACATAGGTGTGAGTTCCGGAAATCAATTTGTCGGGATCTCCAATTTTTACGGAAACCAAAGAATTTTCGCTAATTGCATAAATAACATTTTGACCATCCATTGTCACTCCGATGTTGCTTATCGGGGTGGATATCCGTTTGCCGTTATTATCCCGATAGTCGGTGGGAATTTCCCGATAGATACCGTGTTTCTGTTCGCTGCCAAAATTAGCGACGATGGTTTCAGTGACCGCAGCCGAGCCGTCGGCTTGGATGGTAATATCGGCATGAAAATCGTCAATCGCCCATTTTTCCGCAGGTTGCTGGGCAAAAACGGAAATACCGAATAAAAATGGCAGAAAGAATACAAAAAGAAGAAGATAATGACAATGTGTGAATTTCATGATTAAACAACCACTTTCTATTTCTTTATTATCTTTATCGCCTTTCCTTCAGTCAGAGCTTCGGCAACTTTTTTTCGAGCCGAAACCAATATTCTTTGAAGAGTGCTCTGAGAAATTTTCATTTTCTTTGCCGCCTCTTCTTGTTCCAAATCCTTCAAGTCGCAGAGGCGCAGGGCTTCCAATTCATCGATATTTAAATCAACCTCTTCCAGCATAGAAAGAGGAATTGCTCTCGGTTTAAAATACACTGCGTTGGGATCAAACAAAATTTTTCTTGGTTTTAAGGGTCTGACCATGATCTTATTTTATTATACAATATAATCGGGGAAAAGCCCTGCTTCTGGCGCAAAAATCAGAAGCAGGACTTTTTCTTTTATCGCTATTTGAGTTCGCCGAGTCGGTCTTTAACAGCTTTTAATTCACTTTCTAAAATCTTTACTTCTTCTTCCAGCATCTTTTTTTCGTCTTTTGGCGACACTTGAGAACCGAATCTCCAGAACCTGCCAAATCCGCGACCAAATCCCCTCTGCCAGCCCTGCCCGCCCCCGCAAGGCCCCATGCCCCAGCCGGTACCGGGGCCAAAACCCTGAGGACCGGCTCCATTAAATCTTGGCATAGTTTTATATGAGTATTACCGCTTAGCAGGCAGCCCGACCTTTGACAATGACTACCTGTTATGAGTATATACCCATAACTATGTCTTCGTCAAGCTTTTTATCCACAACCAAAAAAACCGCCCAAAAGCGAATCTTTAGGTAATTCGGTTAAATAAAAGAAATTTTTTAATATTTGAATTTGAAACTGTCGGCGGTGCTGTAGAAAAGATTGCGATATTCCGTCCATTTCTCGGCAGTCGTGTTGTAAGAAATAGTGAAGAATTTATCCCCTTTTAACGCCACGACAATCATCACTTTAAAATTGACATTCTGCTGACTAATAGAGGCCTCCATAAACTTGGCCGGCTGCCCGTCAATTAACCTGTCAGTTGCCGGAGAAAAAGAAATGTTGGGAAGAATGTTAATTGTCTGTTGTTTTATTAATTCCGCCGTTTCGTTGGCTGTTTTACCATTGGCATTATCAAAGGAAACCGCTATATAAGACTTGAAATTAATTTTTGCCGCCGCGCTGTTTAGGGGATGGGTTTCTTTGGAATTTTGAAAAGAAACCAAGGTGCCCGGCAGATGGGTCTCAATCCAATTTGGCGGAGGAACAATGGTAAAATCATCTCCGATGTAAGCGTTATTTGATTCCGGACCGGTAACATCGACCGGCCCGCCCGTTTCGATATCGGCGTTTTTGTTTTGGGTGAGAGAATATATTCCCCATCCGACACCGGCGGCAACAATAATAGCAAAAGCAATTAATAGGATATTTTTCATAAAATCAACGATTAAGTTTTTTATGTTAGTTGATGGCCTTTTGTGATATTCTACTCTATTTTATCTTCATCCCGTAGCGCGGCTAACTCCCCTTTTCCTTACTCTCCGGACGGTTGAAATATTTTTTGTTCTTGATTTTTTCGGGAAGCAAATCTTCTTTGGTGTACTTTTCATATCCCTGGCCGTAGCCCAGATCTTTCATTAACTTTGTCGGCGCGTTGCGGATTTTCAGAGGTACCGGAAGATTGCCGTATTCTTTGGCATCCGCCAGAGCTTTGATATAGGCGTCATAAGCGCTCCTGTCCTTCTTAGATAACGCCAGATAGACGGCTCCGTGAGCCAGATTTTCTCCACATTCGGGAAGCCCGACTGTTTCCACTGCTTTAAATACTTCGTTGGCAACCACTAAAGCCGTCGACTGGGCCATGCCGATATCTTCACTGGCAAAGACAATCATCCGGCGGGCAATGAATTTCGGGTCTTCTCCGGACTGAATCATTCGCGCTAAATAATAGAGGGCCGCATCCGGCTGCGAGGCACGCATGCTTTTGATAAAGGCGCTGATGACATTGTAATGTTCTTCTCCTTTTTTGTCGTAGCGCAAAAATTTTGATTGGAGGGCATTTTCCAGACTGTCCAGTTCCAGATTGCCATAGAGCTGTTGGGCACTTTCAATAACCGCAATCGCCTGGCGGGCATCTCCATTAGCCATATTCACCAGCCAGTCAACCGCATTTTTATTCAGTTTCAATCCGACCCGCTTGATAATCTTTTTCATTTCATCGGGAGACAGTTCGTTGAGAACAAATACCCGACAGCGGGAAAGAAGTGACGGAATGACTTCAAAGCTCGGATTCTCGGTGGTGGCACCAATAAGGGTAATCACTCCCCTTTCCACATGCGGCAGTAAATAGTCCTGTTGGGCTTTGTTGAAACGATGAATTTCGTCAAGAAACAGCACCTTCGATTTTCCCCAGGTATTTTCATCAACGATCTTTTTTATGTCGTCCTTGCCCGCCGAAACGGCCGACAATCCGTAATACTGGACGTCTAAACTTTTGGCATAAATCCGCGCCAGCGTCGTCTTGCCGCACCCGGGAGGGCCCCAGAGAATGAAAGAAAAAAGATGCTTTTTTTGTATGGCAACATTAATCGGTTTTCCTTCTCCTACCAGATGTTCCTGGCCGATAAAATCTTTGAGCGATTGCGGCCTGATTTTTGACGCTAGAGGTTCCATAAGGTTATACTATCTCATTTTCACACAAACAAAAAATCTCTATTTACCTATTCGTACGAATAAGACCATGGGGAATAAACAAAAAAACCGCCACATAACATGCAGCGGTTCTTTCGTGTTTAGGGATGCAAGTTGACATACGCCCTGGTCTTAGGCCCAAAGTATCCGGCAGCCGGAAAGATATTGTTGGTTTTCTGGAATTGGACGAGGGCGGATTGGGTAGCCGGACCGAAGTAGAGGGTTTCCTTCCCGGAAGAGCCGAATCCCGCACTGGAGACGGTAAATCCATGGGTATTGAGATAGATTTGGATTTGCCTGACGTCTTCCCCATTCATTCCGAATTGAAGGTCACGGGTGAAAGAAGGGGTTGTTTCCACAAGAGCTTGAGCAGCAGCTGAAATGGTCAGTCCCTGGGCTTTGGCCTGCAGGATGAGGGTTTTGAGCTGGGCGATGAGAGAAAGAAGAAGTTGCTGCTGGGTTTGAAGGGAGGTCTGGGGAGTGGTGGTGGCTGGAGTTGAAGGAAGAGAACTGCCTCCGGTATTGAGTGTCACCTGAGGTAGTTGGGACTGTTGTGTTGGCGCACCTCCTCCTCCAATCAAGGTATGAGTGTAACCGGCAAAGACAGATGCCTGACAGGTATTGATGATAATAAATCCTCCAGTGACAACAGCGGTAGAAACAGGGTTGCTGCCGATACCGTTGGTGCAGATGTCGGCAGAGGCGGCAGTCAATCCGGTAGTGATCCAAGTTGTTCCCCCGTCAGCGCTTCTTTTGATGCTCAGGGTGGTTCCATTGGCAGAGGTAACGGGTATTTTGACGGTAATGGGAGAGCTGAAGTAAAGGACTGTTCCGGAAATGCCGAAGCTGGCGGCTCCCTGGATGATGACGATATCGCTGCTTACCGATGAAGCGGAGAATGAGCCGGCGACGTCCGAAGCAGAGACGTCAGTGAGGTCGAATTCAGAATCGTCGCTCTTGGTAATTTGGGTGCCAAAGGGAATGAGAATTTGGATTGTTCCGGCAGAATTGGTGCTAGTGGCAACAACGTTGTTGAGAGATGTCAGTTGAGTGGTGGAAGTGACAGAAGTTCCACCGTCTATTGAGAAAAGGATTGGAAGGTCTGCTGGATCAAACGGCTGATAATTTGTTCCTCCAATATCCACCGGGGAAGACAAGAGTTCTTGAGTGATGAGGCCGGCAGTTGATGGGTCAGATACGTTTTCAACTGCATCAATAACAAAGAGTTTGTAGCTGCCTTCGATTGCAGGAGTCATAATAGAGGTGGAAGTTCCGCTGACAGCTTTGGTTGAAGTGGCGCTTTCGGTAAAGGGATAGGTGGCATCTGCCGGAACAAGCCAGACTTGATTGGTAGCATCCCCTGAAGAAACTATCGGAATGCTGACACCAAGCTGTCTGATGAGAGACGTTGGGAAGACAGTGTCCTGGTTGGTGGGAGCGGTTGAGTCCCATGTGAAAGAATCGGAAACTTCGGTTAAATTGCTTTCCACGTCAGCAAACCTCAGAGTATAGGTATATGTAACGCCATCTACAAAGCCTCCGCCGTTATCAATAATATTCTGACCAGATAAGTCGGACCACCAAAAGTCATTTGGATTACCAAAAAATCCGTAGAAATATCCGATTATGCCGAGATTTCCCAATCCCGGGTCTTCTGATATCCATGGTGTCTCGAATTGATCATTACCATAGATTTCCCCGGTATCGCTTCTTTGTATAACAGTATCTATAATGGGCTCTCCTTCGGTGCTATCAAAGAAATATCCGACAATAGTAGCAGTAGTCGTACCAACACTGATAATAAGAGTATTCGGCCCATAGAAATCATTCGGGATAGAAAATTGGACACCTGGCAAATTGACGACGATAGCTGGAGAATCGTCGGCGCTTGGAGAAGTGGTAAACGGATCGCTGTCGCCCGATTCGTTGGATAAGACGACGCTAATTGGGATTTGGGCGTCATCGGCTATATCCTCATCGCCGTCGACTACCGTATAGGTGACCGAATAAGTATTGTCGCCGTTGTCGGTAAAACTGCCGTCATCTGCTTGCGAGCTGTTTATAATGATTTCCCCAGGGCTGTATCCCGTCCCATCAGACACTATAGTCATCGTAATTATCTCATCTACTTTCACCAATCCGGAACTTGGGCTAAATGAGACACTGCTGATTACCGGAACAGCGGCGTACGCCTGCTGGACAAAAACAAATCCGACCAAAACAAAACCTACCGTTAAAAATAAAGGGAAAAACCTCCTAAAGATGGAGTAAATCATGTTTATTTAATTAATGTCTTTATCACCTATATTATAGCAGAATATGCGCTGCTTACGTATGTGAATAACTCGATGTAAAAACCGCCACACTTTGTTATTTTAATTCTGATAAGTTAATTATCGTGTCAATGCACCCGAGAGGAACTATCCTATCAAAAACCGCCCTCGGCCGTAGCTCATAGGGCGGAGCCTACGGGCGAGACCTGATTAGTGATCTTTCACAAGCCATAAACATCGGAGGCAGTAAGAACTCTTCCGGAGAGTAATAAAGTGTTATAATACCGGAAAAGGTCGCAGAGGAATTAAACACCCAATTAACAACCAATATATGGCCAAGTGGGTTATCAAGCGGGGTGGAAAGAAAGAGCCGTTTAGCGCAGCCAAGATTAAAAAATCCATTAGAGACGTCGCCAAAGACGCTCACCTTTCAAGGGTAAGGGTTAAAAGAGCGGTGAGTAAAGTTTCCCGGGCTGCGTTGAAACTGGCCGCCAAGCGAAAAATAATTGCCACCGCTACGCTGAAAAAGACAATTTTAAGCCAACTAACCAAAGTTGAACCGACTGCCGCCAAAGCTTGGAGAAAATACGACCAGAGAAGGCGTGCCCGCAGACGCAGGCGGAGATAATCCTTTTCCGCTACAAAAAATCGTCCTGAATTTCTTGAAGGACGATTTTTTGCTCCCGATAAAAAACAGCACAGACCTCAAAATAAATCTCTCAAACTTACCGGGTCGTTTTATGTTAAAATGAAATTATGAATAAAAATATTAAAAACGGCGGTGCCAGCGCGGTTTATGGGCTGGGGCTTGTCGGGGCAGCGATATATTTCATTTCTCAGGCGACAACTTTTTGGATGGGAGTTTTGGGAATATTAAAAGCACTTGTTTGGCCAGCAATCGTTGTTTATTACGCCTTGGATACTCTGGCTAAATGATTTCCCGCCGACTAAACTAAAAATCGCCTCTCTGGCGATTTTTAGTTGTAAGCTCCCCCTGTTGGACACGTTCAGAACTGTAGATTAGGGGTTGGTAAAGAAAGAACTGGAAAAATTAAGTTTTGTATAAGATGTAAAATGAAAAGAGAGCTGGTCAGACTCTCGTTGTTTTATGACCTTGGAACTGCTTGGTGTTCTAGTGCCACGCCCCGCACTTGCAGGGACCGCTGGTGACATCGTGCTGTCTGCCCTCGCTCATGGCCTCGATCTTGGCGAGGTCGACAACCCCGTCCTTGCCGGTGGCTTCGACCACCAACTGCTCGAAGGAACGACTGGTGTCTCCCTTGGTTCTGGTCTCGAGCTTGGGTTCGGCACCCTCCTCCAAAACCATACCGGCGAACTGTTCCATCTTCTTGATGCCTTCCTCAAAGTTAGTGATGAACTCGAAGATCTTTCGGTCCGGGGACCAGATGATGCCCTTGCGAGCCATCTGCTTCATGCCCGTGGACATCTCGCGACGGAAGTCCAGCATCTCGATCGCCACGCTGTGACCCCCCTTCAGGGCGTTGCGAGCGATTTCGACCCCGAAGTACATGGCGCACTGGTATCCATTCCTCAGCAGACCACCAGCGCACTTCGAGAAGTAAGGGCAACGTTGCCGACCTACTTTTCTCGCCTCTGCGACGGTCTCGGGACCGTCCTGGTAGAAGTTGTCCTCGCAGGGAGACCCATCGAGGATGAACTGTCTTTCCTTGGGCATAGTATTCCTCCTTTGTGGTATGAAAGAGCAATGTTTCGCACCGCTCTTTCGTTGGTTGGATGCAAAACTTCGACTAACAAAACCTAGCTATACAATATAACTTTACAAATAGGGTGTCAATATCAGTGCTCCGCGCGCTTCACGCATTCCGAACCGCAATTTGGCAGATTCCCGGCAACATCTCGCCTTTCAAGATAGTGAATTATTGGTAGATTAGTTCAGCATCCAAATCGAATAGTTCAGATACGAGGCGAAGCTGACCCAAAGAAGATACGGCACGAGGAGATACGCCGCCAGCTTTGATATTTTGTAAAATACTGCAATTGTCCAGACGATTGCGAGCCAGAGAAGAACGATATCAACCAGGGCCCAGCCGGGATTTTGCAGGCCGAAGAAAATAATTGACCAAACAGAATTCAAGGAAAGCTGAACAAAAAACGCTGCGATACCAATTTTCCACATCCGCAACATTCTTGAGAATGTGAGAATGTTGTTTCCAGACAAGAAAAAGCGCAATGCCCATCAACGCGTAAAGCGTAGTCCACGCGGGCCCGAAAACCCAGCTTGGAGGATTCAGCGCCGGCTTCACGAGCTCGGCATACCAATTTGGCTCCGCATGCTGAACGATGTTAGAACCTTTCTGAGACTATCTTATCAGATTCAATCAAGAGCTTTCTTGAGCAAAGACTGAACTTCCAACAAAACTGGTTCAGGGGTTACAAAACTATGGTCTGTTTTGTAGTTATGGCCATAGAGCTTATCCTCAAAAGTAATTTCCATAAAGACTCTCTGTTTTGCATACCGAGGAATAAAATGACAATGTAAGTGTCTTGTGTTATTGCCTAGAAAGGCGTAGTTAAACCAATCAGGTTGAAAAATATCTTGACAAGCCTTTCTTAGTTTTTTTAAGACCTCAAACAATTCTTTTTGTTCTTCTTTGGTAGCATCAGACAGATCTAGAGCATCATTTCTTTTACACCAAACAACACAACGTCCTAAGTTGCCTTGGTTTTCAAAAATATTAACTAACCAATATTTGTAATCCCTGATAAGGAATTTAGAATAATCCTCTTCCATTTTTATATTTTAGCAGAGTTCCGATATCCTATCTAGGTATAAAAATAACCAGTATTACATCTGGTTATTTAAATCCGCTCCGAACCCTGAACGAAATACGAACCTTTTTTAGCGAAAATCCGAACGCTGAATTTTGATCCGCCGCCGCCGAATTTCGTGCCAATTTCATTGGCGCGCCGCCTATTCGATATTTATTACAGTTATAAATCTATTTTTGATATCTCAAAACGATACACTTTTCGATCATTTTCTAATTCATAATTATATTTACCCACTCTGAGCTGGCCGATATATTCATATTCATTTGTGGTGCCCTCTTGCCAGAATCCATAAATAGGCCTTCTATCATTTATGGCATCAATTAACGCCTGATTGGCAGCAGTCAATTCCTGGTCTCCCCTTACACCCTCGCCAAAATAAATAAAATTCTCTTTAGTCCCTGAGTCTTTATAAATAGAACCTGTAACATGGAATAGTATTATGTACTGATTTCCGGTTGAATCCCTGCGCAGCGTAATACCTTTTATGCGAGCTCCAAAATCAGTATTAAAAATTCCTTCAATATCATTTTTTGAATATGTTGTATGAATTTCTAATTTTTCATCAAAGTTATCGAGTGTGCCGCTTGGAACTTCTGATAATTCGTAAATAGATTTACCATTTATATCTTTCCATTCAGATGGTCCATCTGCGGATCTCCCAAGCGTAATAGCAGCCGCAGCGCTAGCACTTGCAAAATCGTAATCGGTAGTAAATACAAGTGATTCGCCATCTTTTTTAAGAGTCCCGTTTTCCACGAGTTGGTCTTTAAGTTTTTTATAATTATGCTCCTTGAAATTTGGCGCATCCTCCAATCTAGCTCGTGATCCTTTTTGAACTCTTACGGTGTTGCTATCGACAATGCTTGCCGTCGCGTCAGCTGCTGGTCCCTTACAAAAAAGTTTTGTGTCACTATCTATACTATATTCTCTACGTCTAAATCTTATGTTTTCGGTGGCGAGATCAGCTTCCGGGATCGGCTTACTAAACTTCCATATTTGAATGGCTTTGTCGGCAAGTTCTTTCGTTCTATCAACTACATCATCGAATGCCCAATCCGTTCTGTTCGCAAGTTCTTTAGTTGATCCTATTTCTGAGTTTATGTAGTAATCTACTTTTTCAGAGAACTGGCGATTAGACATACTAATATTCCACTCACCCTTAATTAGAGCAAGATTCCCAATTTTATTTACTAAATTATCGTGTGTCTTTTTTACGCCGTCTCGATCTAACCCTGATGATTTTTCTAGAACGGTGAACCACTCATCGCTAAGTGTTTGCGGCATAATATGTTCGGTGTGAACCTCATCAAAATTCAGTGATATTTCGCCAGCTGGATTCCCTAACTTCCAAATAATAAATTTCGTTCGTGTGTCAGCTGGTTTTCCAAATGCTTCCTGAAAAGCGGAGTGGAACACCGAGTCTTTAATTGAAGAAGCCCAAGATAGATATTCATTTTCTATGATATTTGCTATTTGACCGACTTCCGCAGAGACAATATTACTGCACATTCGATTATATATCTCGGTCAATCTGGAGGTTGATTGTCCGGTGATACCCCACCTAATGTGGAATAGCTCAATTAGATCAATAACCTTAAGATATTGGGTCTCGTCCAATAACCCACTCTTAAATAGTGGTGTAATTTTTAACAATAGCGTGTAGCTTGGTCCTGCCTCGAAAAGCTTAATATCGGAAAGCCTGCGATTAATTTTAGTATTTCCAATATTTGCGTCTATCAACTCGGTATATATGGTTGCAGCCTTCTTTAATTTATTTGTAAATTCATAAATATATTTAGCATCCCACTCCTCATTATTGGCTTTCTGTTTGATTACCTCGTAAAGTTGCTTTGCTGATATTTTTCCCGAATATTCGGACAACATAAATCGATGAAAAAATATGACGGGATCATATTCTCTAATTTTTTCATACATCTCTTGCCATTCTTCAACAATAGTATCAACTACCGCATCATCGCCAACACTAGTACTCGCTGCACGCATTAGTAAGTGATTTTTGATTAAATCAACAGCAGAAAGTGCTAACCCGCGATCATTTAGGGTTTCAAATAATCTAAAGGCGTTAAATTGATCTGCAACATTAATATGTACGACAATAATTTTATTAACGACTCTCTTTTTTAAATTTTCCAGCTCACCAAGATTGTACTCATCTATTTGAGATTTGAAATAGTTATAACATTCAAAGATGCGATGACCCTCTTTCGCTTCATGTTGTAATTTTCCTCTAAGAATAGCCCCAAACTCCTCATTATCAAGTTTTCCAAGTGTCATTTTTGGAACAATTTTTTTTGAACCTCCTTCAAAATAATTAGCAGTTAAATAATGCTCCTCAATATGTTTAGCAAATTCATCATTTTTTAATTCTTCAGCACGATCCCGGATTGCTGAAAGTAGAATTAGAATAGTTGTTAACCGTTGTTGCCCATCATTCACTTCATAATAGTTTATTTCAACGCTAGCCCTACCTTCGGGTATTACTACGATTGAGCCAAGAAAATGACTTTCATCTATCTGACCAATATGAACATCCTCCCACAGATCATTCCACTGTTCTTTGGCCCATTCAAATTGCCTCTGATGTCGAGGAACTCTATATGCCTCAGCAGATCTGTTCAGTAGGCCTTCTATTGTTAGCTCGTTTGCGTCTATTATTTTTTGCATATTTTTTATTTAAACAATTCTGCCGTCGGCACGCCGAGGGCCTTGGCTATTTTTTCTAATGTGTACACGGTGGGATTCGGGCTTTCGCCTGTTTCTATCTTAACAACGGTATTTAACGCCAAATCAGCGTCTTTTGAGAGGCGATCTTGCGAGATTCCCTTTTTGATTCGCAATTTGCGGATATTTTCGCTTACTGAATTTGCCATATTGTTTTGACTTTGTTAAACTATTATAATACACTACTTATATTGAGTGTATGTCAACTTGCTTAATACAATGGTATCAAAAATATTAAAATTTGGCAAACAAAAAGGGAGTTCCTTGATGTTGCGCGCGAATGGGCAGGGCGGGTCAAACGCAACTGTATTGACGGTGCATTTCGCAAAGCGAAATACGAAATTCGGCGGCGGCGGAAAAGCGAGGGCGGGCAAAAATTCCTTCCCCCCAACCCCCTTCCTTTTTGCCCGCCCGAGCTTAAAAGTTTTTCAAAATTC
>Ga0076035_108_pt1 | contig 24726 bp, 22 predicted proteins | sample RifGroB1_FD_68132 | JGI IMG/M metagenome (GOLD analysis project Ga0076035, IMG submission 68132) | Parcubacteria bacterium GW2011_GWB1_43_8b | reverse complement strand
AGGGACCACCTATTATCAGCAACCTGCTCAAGGTTGGAATCAACAACCCTAAGTGACGGCCCCTCTATTACTAAAAATTTTTTCAGACTTTCTCTTGCTCCGCTGGGAAAATCGTACTTTACCTCTATATCAAACACTTCACCCGCAGCCACTTTTTCTGGTGCGGTTACCTCCAACGTAAATCCTTCGGTTTTTAGCTCTACACTCTGACTTTTCGTGCGTTCAAACACATTAGAGAATGATGCTGTGGTGTAATTGGCTTTTGCCTCTACGGTATAGTCTCCGCCACTACCCCCTGGCAGTGCTACTACTTTATATGTTTCTTTAACGAGGGAACCTGGAGTAACTTCTGAATCCAATTCTCTGACCTCATTTACTCTCTCTTTGTTATCCAAAAGCCTAATTGCCTTAGGAAAATTTAGCGTTAGCCTCACATCAGTCAGTGTTGACTGTGAATTATTAATAACCGCCACATCCATATCAAAAATATCCCCCGGATGGATGTCATTTTCTGGTAAATTTACTTCCACGCTGACTCCACGATTAGAAGATCCGAAATAAAAGTACCCTCCAACTAGAAAAGCAGCTACTAAAACGAAAACCACTATCACTAGCTGATTGAGAAACCCACTTTGGGGCAAACTTTTAGTATTAGGCAACTGGGACTGCATCATTAATGTCTATGTGTACTCTAGAGAGACAACTGGAGCATAAGAAGATTATATCGGGAGCATAGAAATAAACAACTTGGCCACTTTTACCCTTACAACCCCTACATATTGGTACTTCCACGCTTCCTGCGACAAACCCCATTAATTGCAAAAGGTAACGATAGATTCTCGGAGTAATGGTGCAACTGTCAAAGATTTCACTAATCGCATACCACATTTGGATATCAGGTTGCCCCTGAGGAATAACATCCTCCAGAAAAGAGACTAATTTCAAATGATCTCCCCCTCCGCAAGGAGCCTTTAGGGATAGCCCGTCAATCAATTGATATGATCCCCCAGCCTCCACAAGACGCACATTAACCAAGGCTCCTACTTTCATATGCCCTGCTAATTTTGAGGTAATCTTGCGGATACTTTTAGCAATAGCAGAGACTCTACCTAAATCCTTGGTATAAAGGATAATTTGGGCGTCTTTTTCGTTCCGGGGGTTTGTTCCCAGGACTACTGCTGGAGTGTAATATTCCCTCATTTTTACTATTCTAACACCCATTTTGGCTATTACTTAAGCCCCCAAATGGCCAGGGGGCAAAACTTGACATTTTGCCATTTTTCTGATAGGATTTGGGCAATCCCCAAAAGGGGATTTTTAGTTGCCTGGGTTATTCTCGGGCATCCAAAAATGAGTAGGCAAATCATATCGGCTGCATTACTACTCGCTCTCGGAACCTTAAGTTCAGTAATTGTCAGTGACGCCGCACCGGCTCCCGATATAGCAGAGGATATTTTGGCAGAAGATGCCGATGCCCTGCTTAACGAGAGTCCTATTACTATCTCTCAGTCTGATACGAATGCAGATGTTCAGGGTGTAGTGACTACCACTGTTACTGCCTACTCAAGTGAAGTAGCGCAGACAGATGATACTCCCTTCATCACCGCATCTGGTACTCGTGTAAGACACGGAGTAGTAGCAGCTAACTGGCTACCTATAGGAACCAAGGTAAGAATTCCTGGCCTCTTCGGCGATCAAGTTTTCGTCGTAGAGGACAGAATGCATTCACGTCACACCAACCGGTTGGACGTATGGTTCCCCAGCAGAGCAGAAGCAGTACAGTTTGGTGTCCGTAAGGCCCAGATTGAAATCTTGTAGCCGATTCTAAATTTAAGACTAAAGACCCCGCATCCAGCGGGGTTTTTAGCATCTCTATTTGTAACTCGGAGTTATTTCTTTAACACCCGCTCGATGATTAGCAAGCCTTGCGAGAGCAAATAATAAACTTGATAGTCGATTGAGGTATGGAAGAGTATGTCCCGGTAGTTTCCTTAATCCTAACTCCTTGACTATTACCACCCTTCTTTCCGTACGTCGCGCTATAGTGCGTGCTATATCCAATAGCGCAGAAAGTTCTGTGCCTCCCGCTATTGAGAACCCTTTTATGGGTGGAATTTCTTTCTCAATCGCTTTGATAATCTCTTCAACTTTATTAACTTTTATTTTAGAAATCTTTTTGTCTGCTCCCGCCACTTGAGCCTGGATGATAAACAAATTTTCCTGAGCTTCGTGTAATATCTCATAAACTTTTTCCCTCTCTTTACTAAAAGATACTTCCCCGCTTTGTTCTTGCTGAGCCTTAAATTTACAAAGGCCTATAAAAGAATTTAATTCATCCAATGAGCCTAGGGCTTCGGCCATATCAGAACCCTTTGAAAAACGCTCTTTGCTATCAAGAACTTTGGTTGTCCCTTTATCTCCTTTCCCCGTATAGAGCATTTGGTGCACGGGAGAGGACTTGAACCTCCACGGGAAATAATTCCCACAGGCCCCTCAAGCCTGCGTGTCTACCATTCCACCACCCGCGCGTAAGCTAAACCCCCAACTTTTGCTTAATCTTCTTAACCGGGAGTTTGCGAAGGAAATAGAGCTTTGATTTACGCACCTTCTTGGGCTCCTTTAAAATAGTAACTTTCTTGATGGTTGGGGTGTATATAGGGTAGATCTTTTCCACTCCTACACCCGCAGCCTCACCTCGTACTGTGAAAGTAGCACCCGCTTCCTTGCCGTGCTTACGTGCCAAAACAATGCCTTCAAACTGGCCATTTTTGTCATATACCTTAACCCGTACTCCGGGCTGGATCTTTTCTAGGGTTTCTGGGCTAATCATCGCAAGAGAACTTTAATGGAGTCTCTCTTATTTTTCAAGCTTTTCCAAAAAGGACTCAAAGTCCCTTGGGGGGTCGGCCGTAAGCTTCATTGCCTTCCCCGGTTCTAACTCGAACTCCAAAGAATGGGCGTGGAGCATTTGGCGTGGGGCTTGCTCTTCGTTCTTCTTGGATCCATAGAGGGTGTCTCCCAATACGGGGTGGCCGATCGATGCCATATGCACTCTGATTTGATGTGTCCTCCCTGTTTTAGGAGATACCTCAATTAACGCAGCGTTTGAAAACTGTTGAGCCACTCTATATTCCGTAACAGCATCTTTGGTCATTTTACCTCCATGCACCGTGCGCTTGGTGGTCCCCGGCTTAAGACTAATTGGCACATCTATCCTTCCCTCTGCTTCTTTAAGGATTCCCTTAACTATGGCGAGGTATGTTTTTTGAACTTTTCCTCTAGCAAATAAGTCTTTTAAATATTCAAAATATGCTTGATTGCGAGGAATGAGTACTATTCCCGAGGTGTCTCTGTCTAATCTGTGAACAATGCCAGGCCTTTCTTCTGGTTTATCTCCCACGCTTATCACCTCCGGGAAATTAACTACCAACCAATCTGCCAAAGTGCTTTCTCCCTTTCCATCTCCATGCATTAAAAGTCCTGCCGGTTTGTTCAGCACAATTAAATCTTCGTTTTCAAAAACAATTTCTGGATCCATCACTTTAATAATTATTTAACCTAGATAGCTAAGTACGAGCCCCATAGCCAAAAGCTGAACGAGATAGTATGCGCTATTGAGAGCAAATAGTGTCCATGGTTTTCCTTCCCACAAAACTGTCCCCATCTGTATTGGTACTATAATGCCCAACCATACCCACAAGATTAGACTATATGAAAACCCACCGAAGTACTGGAAGCTAGCGGCAATTAACAGTGAAAGAGCATATGCCGTTACAAATTGTCCCAAGAGTCCCAAGCCGTAGTTTAGGATCATACCTTTCTTTTGCGCCTCTTCTAGCTCTTCCTTAGTAAAACCCATTAACTTAACCCAAAGCTTTCCAAAAATTGGACCGTACCACGAGAAACCGACTGCCATTCCGATAATACCGGCTATGGCTACACCTATAAAATTAATGTTTGGCATGAGTTAATTATACAAAACTACTCCCTTATATCTAAAGCATCTCCCCTCTCTGCTCGTAGATCATATTTTAAAGTTTGAAAACGCACATAAAAGCTTAAAACGGCCAAGGTTATTAGAATGGTTCCCCCTATCCAAAAAAGTCTTATAAGAAATTTTTCCATGTGGGTGATACTGGTATCGAACCAGTGACCTCTTCGATGTCAACGAAGCGCTCTACCACTGAGCTAATCACCCATGGTGGGCAATGTAGGTTTCGAACCTGCGACCTCTGCCGTGTGAAGGCAGCGCTCTACCACTGAGCTAATTGCCCCATAGGGGTGGGCGCGCCTGGTCTCGAACCAGGGACCTCAGTCTTATCAGGACTGCGCTCTAACCAACTGAGCTACGCGCCCGCGGTGCCTATAGCTTATCCCAAACAACTTTATTTGGGCAAGGACTCGGCTTCTTTGGGGTTTTTCCAAGAAGCATAGTCACATTCTGGATATCGAGAACAACCATAAAAGGTTCTTCCTTTCTTAGTGCGCCTAACTACAATATCTCCCTCATTGCAGGTAGGACACTTCATATCAATTTTCTCCGTCTCCTGTTTAATGTTCTTGGTGTTCTTACACTCAGGGAAACCGGGGCAGGCCATGAACTTACCAAATCTTCCATGTTTGATCACCATCTTACGCCCACATTTATCACATGGAACATCGGTTGGCTGTTCCAACATGGCTTTGTCCTTCTTCACTTCTGAATATTTTTTATCTAGATTTTCAGCAAACGGTTCGTAGAAGTTTTTAATCATTTCCTGCCAATTTTCTAAACCATTGGCTATCTCATCAAATTTTTCCTCAATCTCAGCGGTAAAACCAACATCCACAATTTCTGGGAAGTGTTTCGATAATAGATCACTTACTATTTCTCCAATTTCCTCTGGGACAAAACGTCTATTTTGATCTTTGGATACATATCCACGTGTTTGGATAACGGAAATAATAGGAGCGTAGGTGGAGGGTCTACCAATACCATACTCCTCTAGAGATTTAATGAGACTCGCCTCGTTGTATCTCGCTGGAGGTTCGGTGAAGTGCTGGTCCGTTAGACAATCTAACACAGTTACTTCGCTTCCCTTCTCTAGGTTCGGTAGGTTTTTTTCTTCTGTCTTGGAAGGCCAAATGTTTAAGAATCCATCGAAAAGTATTGTGCTCCCGTTGGCGCGTAGGATGTATTTTTCTTTTGTCCCATCTACCTTCACATCCAAGGTGGTAGCCTCAAACTTTGCATCTGGCATTTGGGAAGCTATAAAGCGCCTCCAGATCAGGTTATACAGTTTGCCTTCGTCTCCCGCAACTTTAATAGATTCTGGCACTGCGAAAGGATCTGTAGGCCTAACGGCCTCATGGGCCTCTTGGGCAAGTTTTGATTTACCTCTATAAGGGCGAGGAGCAACAGATGCATATTTCTCCCCTAACTTTTCTGACAACCATTTCTTGGCGGCGGCGGTAGACTCTTTCGAAAGATTAACTGAGTCGGTACGCATATATGTTATGTGTCCGTTCTCATAAAGCTTTTGAGCCAAGACCATGGTTTTCTTGGAGCTAAAGCCTAGCCTTCTGGATCCATCTTGTTGGAGAGTGCTTGTTATATATGGAGGCAAGGGCCTGCGAGCCATCTCTTTTTTGGTAGCCGAGAAAATTGATGCCTTACCTTTTTTAATATCATTTACTATGGTTTGGGCATCTCGGGCTACTTTAATATCCAGTTTCTCTACCTTTTCTGTACCACGCTTTATGAGCTCTCCTTCAAACTTTTCTCCTTTTCCTTCAAAGATGCCCCTGATTGACCAATACTCTTGAGGTTTAAAGGCACGAATTTCATTTTCTCTATCAACAATAAGTTTTAATGAAGCGGATTGAACCCTACCGGCGGATAGCCCCCCTCTTACCTTCTTCCATAGAAAAGGTGAGAGCTTATATCCCACAAGTCTGTCTATAATGCGACGCGCTTGTTGAGCATCAACTAAATCTTGATTAATGGTCCTTGGTTTTTCTAGGGCTTTTTCAATAGCTGATCGAGTAATCTCGTGGAAAACAATTCTCTGGGGATTAGTTTTTAACTTAAGAGCTTCTGCTAGGTGCCAAGCAATGGCCTCTCCTTCCCTATCCTCATCAGTGGCCAAAATTACTTCCTCCGCTTCACCCGCAATCTTTTTTAAGTTATTTAAATTTTTCTGAGCCTTGCGTGGAATAACATATTTAGGCTCAAAGCCTTTCTCAATATCAACTCCCAATTGTCCTTTGGGCAGATCCCTGACGTGTCCGTATGAAGATTCGATATTATATTGTTTGCCCAAAAAACCGCTGAGCGTTTTGGCTTTGGTGGGCGATTCTACAATTACTAATTTCATTGTCTGGCTAAATTAACCTATATGCGGCTCAAGTTTAGTTAGATAAAAAATCATGTCAAATGCAGGTCCTCTAATATCTCCTCCACGGAACTCACTAAAACTGCTCCATCTCTAATTAATTTATGGGATCCTTCGAAGTTTGGGTCGTCTATTGGCCCGGGCACTACAAATATGTCCTTGCCCTGCTCTCCTCCTGTTCTGGCAGTTACCAATGCCCCCGAGTGGATAGGGGCTTCTATCACTAAAACGGCTATAGATAAGGCGCTTATGATCCTATTGCGTGCAATAAAATGATCCTTTTGAATAGGTTTTTCTGGAGCATATTCTGAAATAATGGCTCCTCCGGATGCAATAATGGTTTCGGCTAGTCCCTTATTTTCTGGTGGATATATATCATCTATCGCGTTACCCAATATCGCTATGGTGTTTCCGCTAACGCTTAGCGCTCCTTTATGGGCGGCCGTATCTATACCCAAAGCTAACCCACTTATAATGCCAAAACCATGTTTGGCTAAAGTTGCGGCAAATTGCTCCGCTATTTGCACCCCACTTGGTGTAGCTTGGCGTGTGCCTACTATGGCAATAAGAGGTCTGTCTAGTTTCAAATTTCCTCGTACATGTATACGAGGTGGTGCATCGGGTATTTCGGCTAACAGCTTTGGATACCCTGGGTCCCCAAATTCCAGAGTTTTATGTAGCATAGAGACGCCTATTAATATATCATATTAACAGGCGATGAAGGTTGACGTTAGTAAATATTTTTCCCCAAAAGCAATTGTTAATCTATCGATACTTTTGGGATTCTTGGTTTTTGTAAGTATGATTTTGTTCTTTCTCGGCCAAGAAATCAAAAACAAAACAACCCAAATTCTTGCCCAAAGGGCAGAAATTGAATCTCGCATTAACTCGATATCAAAACTTGCAGAGTTAACTACTGCCGCAAAAGAAGCGGAGCCTGCATTGGCGGAGTTAAACTCCCTACTCCCCAAAAGAGATGAGTTGGTTGCCTTCCCTAGATATATAGGTACTTTGGCTCTAGAAAGCGACGTTGAAGATCGTTTTAGCTTTCGAGGAGAAGAGGTTCCTTCAACCGAAACTGAGGCTGGGAATAGCGGGTTCTCACTTTCTGTCGCTGGATCATATGGTAACATCTTAGATTTTCTAGAAAAGCTAGAGTCGGGACGCTTTATAATAAGGGTGGAGAGTTTTGATGTAGTAATAGAGAGGGAAAACAATTCTTTCACTGCTAGTATACAAGGATCAGTATTCTTCCGTGATTAAGACACAAAACAAAATAAGGCCCAGTTTTGATAGATGGCTATTAGTAATTTCCATAGTCCTTGGCGTATCCATAATAGCGATTGTTGTATTTTCTTTGATTTTTCTAAGCAATAATTTGTTTCAAGCTTTTGTTCCAAGAGTACAGACTGAACCTCCTACAAAATTTGATATGGAAGGGTATCGACAGGTATTAAAAGATCTCAATCGAACACCCTCGGTGGTAAGCGAGGAGTAGCCCTTGCCTACAAAGCCTTCTTTAGCTGATACTTCTAGGGAAGATGGCTGGGAAGCAAGATCATAAAACTCCCCTAGGAGAAACTACTCCCCTCATTGAAAAGGCTTATCAATTTGCGCTTAAGGCGCACGTAGGACAAAAAAGAAAGAATGGTGAGCCCTACATCAACCACAGCGTAGAGACGGCACGCACTCTTATGGACTGGAGGCTCGACGAGGCAACGATTGCCGCTGGTCTTTTACATGACGTCGTAGAAGATACCCCAGTGACGGAAGCTCAATTAAAGGAAGAGTTCGGTGAGGAGATTTCTTCATTGGTGGATGGAGTAACGAAAATTAGTCATGTTAAATATAGGGGCCATGAACGCCAGATAGAGAATCTACGCAAGATGATTCTGGCCATAGCACAAGATCTACGTGTATTGCTTATAAAGTTAGCTGATAGGCTTCACAATATGCGCACCTTGGATGCGCTACCCGCACCCAAAAAAACACGCATAGCCCTTGAAACTATGGAGATATATGCTCCTCTGGCATACAGACTCGGTATGCAAAAGATTAGTGGAGAATTGGAGGACCTCGCATTCCCTTACACATACCCAAGCGAATATCGTTGGTTAATAAAGAAGCTCGAGTACAAATATGAAGCGATGGAGAAATATCTCGATCGCATCCGCCCTTCAGTGGAGAAAGCGCTTAAGGACGCCTCTATTGAAGTGGTTTCACTAGATTACCGAGCCAAACGCTATGCGAGTTTGTACCGCAAGCTCCTAAGATATGAGATGGATATAGATCGCGTGTATGACTTGGTTGCCTTCCGCATTATTGTAAAAAATGTTGAGGATTGCTATGCCACATTGGGAGTCATACATAATCTTTGGACCCCAATGCCAGGACGCATCAAGGACTATATAGCTATTCCTAAACCGAATGGATATAGAAGCATTCACACAACCGTGATGTGCGTCGATAACCATTTGGTGGAATTTCAGATACGCACAGAGCAAATGCATCGTGAGGCAGAGAATGGTATCGCAGCCCACTGGGCATATGAAGAGAGCAAAGGGAGTAAAAACTATAACCGCAAAAAAGCTATTAAGGCCGCTTCCCAAGAGATTAAATGGGTAGAGCAATTGCGTTCTTGGCAAAACGAGACGGTAAACTCAGAGGAGTTTATAGATTCGTTGAAAGTAGATTTTCTCAAGGATCGTATATTTGTCATTACCCCGAGGGGAGACGTCATTGACCTACCACAGGGAGCTACTCCAATAGATTTTGCATATAGCATTCACTCAACTGTTGGTAATGAATGTGTAAGCGCTAGGGTCAATGGTGAAATGGTTCCTCTGGATTACAAACTAAAATCAAGTGACATTGTTGAGGTAATTACTCAGAAAGGTAAAAAGCCTTCTCATGATTGGTTAAATTTTGTGATCACAACTAATGCGCGTAATCATATAAGAGATACCCTAAAGGGAACGCGACACAGTCTACGCATTGAACGCAAAACGCATGTAGAGCTTAGAATTACAGCTACTAATCGCGTTGACTTATTGAGCGACATAACTAGTATTGTATCCCGCTCTCACGTGAATACTTTACGAGTACAATCAGAACCCAGGCTTGGAATTCAATTAGTAAAGATAGTGTGCGAAACGGATGACAAAACAAAAATCTTAAAATTGATTGTAAAAATTAAAGCCCTAAAAGAGGTTAAAAAGGTTGACTACCGTTTTGTTTAAAGAATTTCTCTAGAACTGCATTAAGTTCCTCTTGGGAATAGAAGTTGATCACTATTTTGCCGCTTTTCCCATCTCTAGTAACCTCTACCTTTGTGCCCAAGAACTCTTCTAGTTGTTCCTGCAAAGCTTTGGTTTCGGCGTCTGCAAAGGGGCTCATTTTTTGTTCTTCCTTCGGTTCTGTTGAAATCCCTTTTGCCTTGCGAATTCTTGATTCCAGCTGCCGTACAGTTAAATTATCTTTTAGAATTTCCGCGAATATAGAGCTCTGAAGTTTTGGATCCTCCAAAGACAAGAGCATTCTCCCCTGGCTTTCACTTACCTTGCCCTCTCCAATCGCGTTCTGGATTTCAGAAGGGAGACTTAGTAAGCGTACGGTGTTGGAGACTGATTCCCTACTTTTGCCTAATTTGCTCGCGATCTCTCTTTGGGTCATACCGAACTCATCTTGCAGTTTCGCCATGGCTCTAGCAGATTCTATGGGACTAAGGTCAGTGCGTTGGATATTTTCTATCACAGCCATTTCCAGCTTCTCAACATCTGGAGAAGCATTTTTAATAATTGCCGGAATTGTGGGAAGGCCCAGCATCTTAGCTGCCTTCAATCTCCTCTCACCAGCGATTAGTTCATAGCGTACGCTTTCACCAAATTCACTTTCTTTCGCCACCTTAGAAACTATGAGAGGCTGCAGAATGCCGAATTCTCGAATAGAGTTCGCCAACTCTCTTATCCCCTCCTCATCAAAGTGCCTGCGGGGTTGGTGGGGGTTGGGGTCTATTTGATCTGGCTCTATATGAAAAATTCTATCCTCTTTTATGTCGTGTTTATGAACTTGAGGTTGAGGTTTTACGATTGGGGGTAATTCAAAAGAGAAGGATTTAGCTAAGTCTATCGAATGTTCTTTCGGAATTCCTCCTGTTACATCAGGTAAGCGGAATTCAATCTCCTCTTCGGGTGTTTCAGTACCATCATTTTTTTTAGGAATCAGTGATTCTAATCCACCATGCATGTCGCTTATCATACACTAAAGTTATAGAAGTGTGTTTCTCCATTTTCACCTGCGATAATTTCTTCGGCTAGTCGCCTATATGCAAGGGCTCCTACTGAACTGGGGCTATAAATTAAAATTGGCTGATTAAAACTCGGAGCTTCTGCCAGGTAAATTGACCTGGGGATCTCTACTTCAAATACTTTGTGTGGAAAATTACGTCTCATGTTTTTCGCTACCTGTCTCGGCAGGCGTTCTCTTTTGTCGTACATTGTGATTAACGCTCCGGTTACCTTGATCGGGTGCTGTAAGTTCTCCCTCACTAAATTAATTGTTCTCAGTAGTTGTCCCAAGCCTTCCATGCCGTAGTATTCAGCTTGTACTGGAATTAGGATCTCATCTGCGGCTAGCAATCCATTTACCGTCAAAAGACTAAGGGAAGGAGGAAGATCGATTAGAATATAATCGTAGCGGTGACGCAGTCCGTTAATGAAATTACGCAAGTAGTATTCCCTTTCTGTAAGATTAACTAATTCCACTAAGGCACCCGCCAAATCATTGGATGAGGGAACAAATTGATATCCCAAAATCTGAGTAGGCTTTATAAGCTCTTCGTGGGATGCAGAACCCATAATACCGTGGTATATCGTTCTTTCGAACGAAGAAGGAGACAGAGCTGAAGTAGCATTTGCCTGTGGGTCAAAATCAACCAAAAGCACCCGCTTACCAAGGGCAGCCAAATAGGCGCCGAGATTTACCGAGGTGGTAGTTTTCCCCACTCCCCCTTTTTGATTACAGATAGCTATTACTCTAGCCATGAAATATAGATTGATATACTCTTATCTTGTATTTTATACGAAGCTCGAGAGCATTTAAATGCTTAGGGGTGAGTGGCGGAATTGGCATACGCGCACGACTCAAAATCGTGTCCCGCAAGGGATGTGGGTTCGACTCCCACCTCGCCCACTAATGAAAGGGAAAAAGGTTCTAACTGAATATGTAAAATCTTCTAGGGAGAGAGGGGTGCAGGAGTATTTTATACGTCAGGCCTTGGTTGATGCTGGATGGAATAGGGATCAAGTTGATGATGCAATGGATTCCGAAGAGGCTTGGCCCCAAGAGGCTCGCAAGGATATCGAGAATGGTGGCGCTACCTTGAAATTACCAAAACGTATATTACCCAAAAAACACTTCATCATATCTCTGCCTAGAATTTTGTCCCTTATATTTGTGGTCGCTATTATTGGAATGGTAGCCACCTCCTTCTATCAAGATAGAAAATACGAAATTGTTTTACCCGATGGAGAAGGTAATCTTTCTTCTTTTGATTATGGAAGCTGGCCAGCCCTCGAGGACATAGCTTTTTTTGAGAAAGTAAAACAAAGGTTTATCGATGAGGAAATAAATTTTGTTGAAAGCGACCTTTCAGCCATGACCTTACGCGTGTATAAGGAAGGAGAAATGATAAAGGAGGTTCCTATAGCCTCTAAAGGAAATGAAGGTTCGTGGTGGGAGACTCCTGCTGGTCTGTATAAAATCCAAGGAAAAGAGGTTGATCATTTTTCCTCTTTTGGACAGGTACACATGCCCTGGAGTATGCCTTTTCAGGGAAATTTCTTTATTCATGGTTGGCCTTACTACACTAATGGACAGCTAGTTGCTCAAGGGTACTCTGGGGGATGCATTAGGCTTTCAACCGAAGATGCCGAAGCCGTCTTTGGTTTAGTTGAGGTGGGTATGCCTGTTTTGGTATATGAAAAAGATTTCATTGGTGACTCCTTTAAATATGAGCTTCTGGGCAATAAATTAACTGCCCAAAACTATCTAGCTGCAGACTTGGCAAATAACTTTGCCTTTGCAGAAAAGGATTCGGATGTGCAAGTTCCCATTGCCTCTCTCACGAAACTCATGACTGCAATTGTGGCCAGCGAATATATCAATATAGAAAAAGAAATCACTATTACCCAAGACATGCTGGTTGAGACAAGCATCCCAAGACTGTACGCTGGACAGAAAATATCTGTATTCAATCTTCTTTACCCCTTGCTAATGGAATCCTCCAATGAAGCGGGGGTCGCAATGTCCAGGATACTTGGAGTAACTCGTTTTGTGGATTTGATGAACGAGAAGGCTGATGCTATTGGCATGAATGATACGCGCTTCGTAGACCCCAATGGTTCTGGAGCAGAAAATGTCTCAACGGTGAGTGATCTCTTCCAATTGGCAAAATATATATATAACAATCGCAGCTTTGTGCTGAATATCTCAAAAGGTGGAGCTACACAATCAATATATGGACAGCCCATTCTCTATGGACTTCAAAACTTTAATGTCTTTGTAAATGATTCTGAATTTGTTGGAGGAAAAGTGGGCATGACAACTGCCGCTGGAGAAACTATTCTATCTGTCTTTGAATTTAAAAATGGAGGTGGGGTAAGACCTGTAGTAATAATCGCACTTGGCTCAGAGAATCGCGCCGCGGATGCCCAAACTCTACTAGATTACGTGAGGCTTAGTTACTAGATAAGCTTCTTCTTACGAAAAACGAAGTAGATTAAGCTGAAGCTCAAAATTCCTACCGCTATCCCTCCAAGGATATCGCTGGGCCAATGTACTCCAACAATAATTCTGGATATTCCTATAACCAAGGTTGCGATAATGGCGAAGATACCGGAACGCCTTCTAACTACCAAAAGGGTTAGGGCCATGGGAATCAAAGAGGCCATGTGCCCCGATGGGAAAGAATTAACAGCGGTATGATTGATGAGGGCTTCAACTCCTAATGCAGCGAATGGTCTTGGACTATCCAAAAGACTATCTACAATATTCGTAATGATTCCCCTCGACAGAACAAAAGAGATGAATGCCAAGGATATATATTGAAATCTACTCTTCCAAACAGGCATGGTACCCACCCAATCTTTCTTGGTGAAAATAACCCAAAGAAACCAGATGCCAATTAACCAAAAAAGGTATTTTGCTAAGAATATAAAAAGGCCATCGAGTATTTCAGATTGGCCAGTCAGACCATAAAAAAAATTGAATAGTTCCTTATCTAGGGGCAACATCTAGCTTCTAACGTATGGCAATATACCCATGAAACGGGCTCTTTTAACAGCTTTGGCTAAACGCCTTTGATGTTTAGCACAGGTACCAGTGTGAATTGGGTCAATGATCTTCAGTTGTCCCGATACGAACCTCTGAAGTAGGTCTTTTTCTTTATAATCTATGTCCCCTACATTTTGGGAACAAAAAAAGCATTGTTTTCCTGGTTTTTTCATTTTAGAAAGGCAAGTCTTCTGGATTTATTTCTCCACTTGCAGGAGCAGATTCATCTAAATCTATTACTGGTATATCCTCGGGGTGTTTTTGCTCTTCTGCTCCACTACTATTTTCGTTCTTTGTGAATCCCACTCCCATATCTCCTCCCCTTGGCCCTAGCTGAATATTTTCTGCAACGATTTCGGTAGTCCTACGAGTTTGACCATCTTTCCCTTCCCAAGCGCGAGTCTGCAATCTTCCCTCTATCATGATTACACTACCTTTCTTGGAAAACTGGTTAACCACCTCTGCTTGTCTACCCCACACTACAACATTATGAAATTCGGTATTTTCCTTCCTTTCTCCTTCTTTAGTGCGCCAATAACGATTAGTGGCAATAGAGAAAGATACTACGTGATCCCCAGACGGAGTAGTCCTTAACTCTGGATCAGCCGTTATTCTACCGATTATGAATACTTTGTTTAAATTCATGTCTTAGTGGTTTTATAAATCTTTATGCTAATTAATGCAAACTATGCTTCTTTCTCTAATGATCCTGTTATCTCCTCAAGCCTAGCTTCCAAATCTTTATTGGAAACGGTTTCTGGCGCGCTAGGTGCTCTTTCAATGACGGACTCCTGAGTAGTTCTTGGCCCTCTAGGTTGTGTCTCTTCTACCTTTATAAATGGTGGAGTAACTATTGTATATCTCAATATGTTCTCCTCAAACTTTAAGGTGTCCCTCAATACTGTTACCTCTTCTGGATCAAGGGTAAAGTGAATACATCCTAGATAAGCGCTGTTATGCTTCTTAATTGGATAGGCCAAGCTTATTTGCTCTAGCTGTTGTTCATCATTAATTTCAGCATCTACTTGATTGAGATGCTTTAAAACAATCCCTGCACCCTCTTCAGTGGGCGCTAGAAAGGAAATTTCGTATTTATTCTTTTCTGTTTGCATTTTATCTCTGGCCTACATCATACGTGAGAAATCTCACATTTCAACCCACCCTATTATTTAGGGGCTTCCCCTTTAGCCGCCGCCTCCTCTTCGGCTAGGGCTTCGTCGGCATCCTCTGCTCCAACGTCTCCTCGGATGGCCGTACCCACAGGTACCAAACGTCCAATAATAACGTTTTCCTTAAGCCCTCTTAGGTGATCCTCCCTACCCTCGCTAGATGCTTTGATTAAGACCCTAGCTGTCTCCTGGAAGGATGCTGGGGCTAACCAACCATCGGCAGAAAGTGCAGATCTTGTGATACCCAAGATGATCTCATCGCCTTTGGCTGTTTCGCTCTTAGTACCGTAAAACTCTTTATTGAATTCCCTAAGCTTTGATTTGTCCATTATTTCACCCGTAACGAACTGGGAATCTCCTGGGTCATTAATCTTAGTTCTGCTAAACATTTGTTTAACGATAATATCCATGTGCTTGTCGTGAACCGTAGATCCGTTAGAAACATATATTTTTTGAACTTCCCTCACTATGTATTGGTGAGCAGTCTCTTTGCCTTTATACTTGAGTAATTCTTTTGGATCTAAATTACCTTCACAAAGTGGATCTCCTGCTTCTACTCTATCTCCTTCTTTTACTAGAAGCTTCCTGGTTCCAATTACAGGATATTCTGCAGTTTTTCCCTTACGTCCACTTTCGCCTTTCTTGTAAAGGTGAATTAAGGTTCCTCCTGGAGTTTTTTCAATCTTTTCTACAGTACCTTCGGTTTTGGCAACAACTGCTTTCCACTTAGGACTTCTAGCTTCGAAAAGTTCATCCACCCTAGGTAGACCAGTTGTAATATCCTCACCAGCCACACCTCCTGCGTGGAAAGTACGCAGAGTAAGCTGGGTTCCTAGCTCGCCGATAGATTGAGCAGCTACAATACCTACCGCTTCTCCTATTTTTACCTGATCGGTAGTTCCAAGATCTGATCCATAACACTTTGCACAAAGTCCGTACAAGGTATTGCAGTTAATGGGGTTTCTAATTTCAACCTCTTGCACACCTGATGTATCTATCGTCTCTGACTGATCCTTGGTAATAATTTCTCCAGCTTTCACTAGAACCTTATGACCATCCTTGATGTCATGTAGGGCTGTACGTGAGAATAGTCTGTAGCCAAAGTTATATTCGAAATCGGTTCCAATATCTCTTTTCACCGTAATTCCCTTGGTGGTACGGCAATCCTCTTCTCGGATAACAACATCCTGAGCAACATCTACTAAGCGCCTGGTTAGATATCCAGCTTCAGCGGTTTTAAGGGCAGTATCGGCAAGTCCCTTTCTTGATCCGTGGGTAGAGATGAAGTACTCCAATGAGTTGTGTCCTTCTTTCAAAGATGTGCGGATAGGCAACTCAATGTCGTCTCCTTTTGGATTACGTACCACACCCTTAATACCAGACATCTGGTTGATAGGTGTCCAGGTCCCCCTAGCTCCTGAATCAACAATATTCCTTACTGATCCATTTTCTGGCAATGATAGCGGAACAAGCTCTCTAATTTTTACAAACACGTCTGTCCAAATATCAACTATGCGCATTCTGCGCTCGTCCAATGAGAGCAGCCCATCTGCAAAGTGCTTGTATACTTCTGAAACTTTCTCTTCAGCTACTTTCAAAATGGCTACCTTTTCTTTAGGTACGATCAAATCATTCATTCCCCAGGTAATGCCGGAGTGAGTAGCAAATCTAAATCCAACTTCCTTAATACGATCCAGAATATCTTTGGTGCCCAAAGAGCCATATTTACCAATAAGGTGGCGTACCAACTTCTCTAGCGCCTTTTTGTTGAAAATAATATTCTGGAATGGGTAGTCTTCTGGAAGGGTTTCGTTGAAGATAACTCTTCCGCAAGTTGTTTCTATTATTTCACCATTAAGACGCACTTTGATATTAGAGTTAATAGCGATCACCTCGCTTTCATATGCCAGCTTTAACTCCTGAGCGTCGGCGAATACTTTGCCCTCACCCTTGGATCCTACAACTGGCTTCGTGAGATAGTAACACCCAAGAACAATATCCTGAGAAGGAATAGTAATGGCATCTCCAGATGCTGGTTTTAGCAAGTTAAGGCTTGAAAGCATGAGGATGGATGACTCCACCTGTGCCTCATCTGATAGGGGGAGGTGTACGGCCATCTGGTCACCATCAAAGTCAGCATTGAAAGCTGCACACACCATTGGAGGTACCTGAATGGCTAGATCTTCTATTAGTACTGGCTTGAATGCCTGAATGGATAGACGGTGAAGTGTAGGAGCGCGGTTTAAGAGAACCTTGCGGTTTGCGATAACTTCTTCGAGAATTTCCCATACTTCTGGTGGAGCCTGCTCAATCAATCTGTTCGACATCTTAATGTTATGAGCAAGACCTCTGGAGAGAATCTTCTCAATAACAAAAGGACGGAATAGCTCGAGGGCCATGATTTTTGGAATACCACATTCATCCAATGCAAGGTGAGGACCAACTACGATAACGCTACGGCCAGAGTAGTCCACACGTTTACCCAAAAGGTTTTGTCTGAACCTCCCCTGCTTTCCTTTTAACATGTCGGATAGAGACCTAAGAGGTCTCTTTGCACCGGTGCTTTGCCTTGCTGAGGCGCGGGTATTATCGATTAGCGCATCAACCGCTTCTTGGAGCATACGCTTTTCGTTAATCATGATTACATCCGGTGCACCTAGCTCTACTAATTTCTTCAAACGGTTATTACGGTTGATGACCCTTCTGTATAGGTCATTGAGATCGGATGTAGCATACCTTCCACCGTCTAGCGCAACCATTGGTCGCAAGTCTGGAGGAATTACTGGAAGGATTGTTAAAACCATCCACTCCGGACGAATATTGTTCATATTCATTGAACGCACTAACTTAAGTCTTCTCAAAAGTTTTTTGGTACGCGTTGCGTCCTTGGTATCAACTAATTCTTTTTCGATATGCTTGGCTTCTTTTACCAGATCTATACCTTCCAACACTTTCCTCACTCCCTCTCCTCCGGCACCCACACTAAAGACGTGACTAAAACGTCTACCAAATTTAATAAATTCCTCTTCTCCAAGAACGCGTCCTGGTCTAAGAGATGCTAAAAAGTCTCTAGCCTCATTTACTGCTGTCTTTAGTTCAGAACGCTTAGTGTCAGCACTACTTTCTTTGCTGTGAAATTCTTTATTAACATCCTCCATCGCTATCTTGCGCTTCTCATCATCTACTTTGGTTACGATGTAGGCAGCGTAGTAGATTACTTTTTCTATCTTCTGGACTGATTCATCTAACAAAAGTCCTATGCGTGAAGGGGTGCTGCGCAAAAACCAGGTATGCATAACGGGCGCAGCCAATGCAATATGTCCCATGCGTTCACGACGCACGATAGAGCGTGTTACCTCAACACCACATTTGTCACAAACTACTCCTTTATACCTAATCTTTCGATATTTCCCACAATAACATTCCCAATCTTTTGTTGGACCGAAAATACGCTCTGAGAATAATCCCTCTTTCTCTGGGCGTTGGGTGCGATAGTTGATAGTTTCTGGCTTGGTAACTTCACCATAGCTCCAAGACATAATATCCTCCGGAGAGGCAACCTTGATACGCAAAGCTCCAAATTCTTGTTTACTAGTTTGCATGATCTTTTCCTCTTACTTTTTCGACTGACAATCCAAGCGCTTTGAGCTCATTAATCATTACGTTAAAAGCAGCGGGGATGTTTGGTTTCTTGATCTTTTCCCCTCTAATAATGGATTCATAAACGGAGGATCTTCCAACCACATCGTCTGATTTCACAGTAGACATCTCTTGCAATGTATGGGCGGCACCGTACCCCTCGAGTGCCCAAACCTCCATCTCACCGAATCTCTGTCCTCCTTGCTGGGCTTTTCCTCCCAAAGGTTGCTGAGTGATAAGTGAGTATGGACCGATGGAACGCATGTGGATCTTGTCGGTAACTAAGTGGTTTAGCTTCATGAGATACATAACTCCAACGGTTACCTTACGATCAAAGGCTTTACCTGTACGGCCGTCGTATAGAATAACTTGCCCATCTTCTGGAATACCTGCGGCTTTCAATTCAGTTTTAATTTCCTCCTCAGTTGCTCCGGAGAATACTGGAGTAATAGCCCTGTATCCTTGCTTCATAGCTGCCCACCCAAGGTGAGTTTCAAAAATTTGTCCGATATTCATACGAGAAGCTACTCCCAAAGGATTCAATATGATGTCTACCGGCGTACCATCCTCAAGATATGGCATATCCTCTATAGGTCTAATCTGAGAAACCACGCCTTTGTTTCCATGACGTCCAGCCATCTTATCTCCAGCTTGAATATTCTTGATTGTGGCAACTTGAACGTGAATACGTGAAATTACTCCAGGATCAAGCTTGTCTCCCTTATCTCTGGAGAAGATCTTTATACCAACGACTCTTCCCTTCTTTCCGTGAGGAAGATTCAAAGATGAATCTTTTACGTCCCTAGCTTTTTCTCCAAAGATAGCACGCAAAAGTCTTTCTTCTGGTGTAAGTTCACTCTCACCTTTTGGAGAAATCTTTCCTACCAATATATCTCCCCCCTCAACTTGGGCTCCAATACGAATAATTCCCTCCTCATCAAGGTTACCTAATTGAGCATCTGGAATATTTGGGATATCGCAGGTGGTAAGCTCCGGGCCTAGTTTTGTGTCTCTTACATCAGTGTAGAAATCTTCTATATGAATAGAGCTATATAATCCATCTCTTTGTACTCTTTCAGATAAAATAATGGCATCCTCAAAGTTAGCCCCTTCCCAGGAGACAAAAGCAACCACTAGATTCTGCCCTAATGCTAGCGTTCCATTATCTGTTGATTGTCCATCAGCCAGAATTTCTCCCTTCTTTACCTTCTGCCCTTTTTTCACCAAAGGCATATTGGATTGAGCCATGTTCTGGTTGCTCATCTTAAACTTCTCTAGAACGTATGGATGTTTTTTGCCGTCGCTATCTTTTACTACAATTTTTTCAGCATCAATCTCCACTATCTCTCCAGCAGTTTTTGAAATAACCAAATATCCCGAATCTCTTGCCACCTTGTCCTCCATTCCGGTTCCAACATATGGAGCATCTGGTTTGATAGACGGAACAGCTTGGCGTTGCATGTTTGATGCCATAAGAGCTCTGTTAGCATCATCGTGCTCCAGGAATGGGACCATCGCGGTAGCGGCACTGACCAATTGCTCTGGCGCTACTTCTACAAAGTCCACATCCTTAGCCTTACAAGTTCCTGGTTCTCCTCCGATACGTGCCTCCACGATTTCTTCCTTAATCATGCCCTTCTCATCGAAGTGGGTATTGGCAGAAGCAATCTTGTATTGTTTTTCCTCACCAGCATCCAACCATTGAATTTTGCTTGTGAGCTTGCCACTCTCAACTTTTCCGTATGGGGTGATAATAAAACCAAACTCGTTGAGTTTGGCGTAGTTGGCTAAACGATTTACTAAACCAATATTGGCTCCTTCTGGTGTTTGAATAGGACAAATACGGCCATAGTATGAGCTGTGTACATCGCGCACCTCTATACCAGCGCGCTCTCTAGTTAATCCTCCTGGGCCCAAGGTTGTAAGAATGCGTTTGTGCTCAACTGCATCCAGAGGATTCACTTGGCTCATAAACTGAGACATCTGAGAAGAAGCAAAAAATTCTTTCACTACAGCTACTAGTGGCCTTGGGTTCACTAATGAAGTAGGAGAAGCCTCCCCCAAATCCATGGTGGACATACGATCTTGAGCAATACGTCTAATACGCGCAAAACCAACGCGCATTCTATCCTTCAGAAACTCTCCCATTGGCCTTACTCTACGGTTTTGCAAATGGTCTATGTCGTCTGATTCTCCGTCCAATGTATCGTTGAGGTGGAAGATTTCACTTATCATCGCTTTCATATCAGCCTTGGTAAGTAACAACCCTTTTCCTTCAATCCCTAGACGTTTATTAAGCTTGAATCTACCTACATCTGAAAGATCATATCTTTCTTCTTGGAAAAGCATTGAATCAACGAGTTTCTTCGCATCTTCTGGTGTAGCCAAATCTCCCGGGCGAATACGTCGGTATATTTCTAAATATGAATTCTGCAAATCTTCCGCGCTGTCCTTCTTTAGGGTAGGTTCGATCTTCTCTCCAAAAGTTTTTCTTAATTCTTCCTGTGTAAAACCAAATACTCTAAGTAGGGTGGTCACAGGAACCTTACGATGCCTATCTATTTTTACACCAATTGAATAATCTGGATCGGTTTCAATTTCCAACCATGTTCCCCTGTTAGGAATAACCTTTGCTCCAAACAGCTTTCTTCCTCTATATAGGTTGTCCTTAAAGTAGACTCCGGGAGAACGCACTAGTTGCGAGATAACTACTCTCTCGTGTCCGCTAATAACAAACGTACCCCTTTCGGTCATTATGGGCATATCTCCCATATATATTTCTTGTTCTTTCTTCTTTCCGGTTGAGTTATTGGTTAAACGAACTTTAACTCTTAAAGGAGCTTCGTAGTTAACGCCTCTGAAACGAGCCTCCTGTTCGGAATGTTTTGGTTCGTCAAAATGATATTCTAGGAAATGCAGTTCCAGTTCTTTACCCGAATAATCAGTGATAGGAGAAACTTCATCAAAAAGTTCTCTTAATCCTTTTTTTACAAACCACTGATATGAATCAGTTTGAATAAATTGCAAATCTGGCTGCTCTATGAGAGCGCCTGGATGAGAAGAAAATAATTTTACTGGCAGGGCTTGCTGGGAGATTTTATTTTTAGGCATAAATATCAGCTGTGTCCTTTATCCGGTGTTGCAAAAGAAACAGGCCGTTCATCTCTCCGGCTTGTTTTTTGGCAAATCTTATTCGCTTAAGTATTTAATAACATTCTGGTTATGTTCGTCAAGGGTCTTGCTGAATATGGTCCTCCCTGTCTCTGGGTCAGATATATAATATAGGTAGGGCGAATTGGCTGGAGATAGAACTGCTTTTATGGCATCTAGCCCCGGATTACTAATGGGAGCGGGCGGCAAACCTTGGTATAAATAGGTATTATAGGGCGAATCTAGTTCTTTATCTGCTTTCTCTATAGGCAAACACTCCCTTCCCCTACTCTCCTTTATATAACAGAGAGTGGCGTCTATTTGAAGTGGAATACCTGCATCTAGGCGTTCTTCAAATATCCCAGCAACTATCCTCATTTCCTGGGGATCCTTAACTTCCTCCTGCACAAGAGAAGCCAAAGTCAAAATTCTCGATAGGTCATCATCTTCTATGGATAGCCCTAAATCTCCCAACTGCTGGGCCAGGTTCTCTACAAATTTGCCCTTTACTACTTCCGCTGTTGAATCCAAAAAGAATTCGTATGTGTCTGGGAATAGATAACCCTCTAGGTCCGGAGAGAGTGCCTCCCCAACTAAGATTCCTTCTTTTTGAAGAAATTGATTAATTTCCTTAACCTGCCACCCTTCCGGAATAGTCACAATATCTTTGGGGGTTTCGGGTGGCACTGTGCGCGAAAGAAGCCGCCCCACGAACATGATGCTGGCCAACAAAAAAAATACTCCGATTATGGCTATATTTTTACGCACTATTCTCTTACTTTTCTATCACTTACTCCCTGGATTATACCCAACAGTAACGTAGTTGTAAGAAGATTACTACCTCCATAGCTCACGAGGGGCAATCCAACACCAATAACTGGGAGCATGCCCGTGGCTGATCCGATATTAACCACAAAGTGGATCATCAGCATCAATGCTGTCCCCAAAGAAAGGAATCTACCGAAATTATTTCCGGACTCCATGCCCAATACGAGAGTGCGATGCACCAAGGAGGCGAACGCTAGAAGCAAAAGTACTCCTCCAAACAATCCCCACTCTTCAACAAAGGACGAGAATATAAAATCCGTATGAGCCGCGGGTAGAAATCCTAAATGCGCTTGGGTTCCTTGTCCAAAGCCCTTTCCCCAAATACCCCCAGATCCTATAGCAATCTTGGATTGGATAGTGCTGTAGTTTATACCCAACGGATCAGCTTCTGGAGTGAAGAGCGCTTGGATACGAGCCTTTTGATATCCCTCCAAAACAAAATTCCAACCGATAAATCCAATCACCACCAAGATAAGTAATGCTATGAGAAGATGTTTTCGCCGAATACCCGATACAAGAAGAAATCCAAACCATACTCCAAATATAACTAGTGCTGTACCCAAATCTGGTTGAAGCAAGATGAGAACAAACGGCACTAGGGCGTAGACAAAAGACGAAAGTATGACTCGCAATCTTCCAATAGCTACGTGCCTCACAGCAAAGAAACCGGAAAGGAGAATAATGAGGGCCGCCTTCATGAACTCAGATGGTTGAATCTGGAAAGCACCTAGTGGAATCCAGCTTCTGGCTCCACCAATTGTCGGCGCTACGAAGTATGTGACGATCAATAGAACAAGTACTAGAAAGTAAAAACTGGAGAAGACCCATCTGTAGCTAAGGAGGGCTCTTATATTCAAAAGAGGTAGTCCAACTAGGAAAAATACAGCGGGAATAAGCCAAATTAACTGTTTGACAACCAAATCTTCCCCAGAAGAGGCAAGCACCAAAAGACCCATTAGAACTAGAGTAGCGGTAGATAAAAGGAGTTTTAAATCCAGCTTATTGCTTATAGTACCTCCCATTGATTAAATTATTCTCCAGAAAACTTCTGTTAGGTCTGGATCTGTGAAAGTATCATTGCGCGGAACTGAAATTAGAAAATCTCTTGTCTCAAATGCCTGTAGGTTACTAATATTGGCACTTCCAATATTAGCCAACTTTCCATCCTCCGAGTAAAAGAGGGCTGTAAGTACAACTTCCGACATCACAAATCCAGAATCGTTAGTAATAGTTCCTCTTGTTTGAATAGTTTGCTCTGGGAAAGTCGTAACGATGTTTTTAATCTCGACATCGTAATCTGTAAGTTCTGCTTCTGGAACAAACTCAAAGTCACCTATGGAAAACGTTACCTCCCCTACCTCCTCGAGGGGGGCATCAAAACCAACTGCTGCTATATATTTTTCTTCCCTTACTCCTATATTGAGTTGCCCCTCTATCTTACCCAAAGAATTTCCTTCATTTGTGGTAATATCAAATTGATAAGGCGCCTTGGATACCCCAAAGTTTCTACTTGAATTTTCCACCTTAACCACAAAGCTAGTCTTTCCTCCTACGCCCACCATATCCACTCCTCCTATTACGAGGCGGAGATCTCGTAGTTCACAATCTTCGCACGGACCTCCACAATCTACGCCGGTTTCATTTTGGTTTTGTAAACCATCTGTGCAAGTTAGAACATCCGCTGGTCTTGAAATCCAAAACAACCACGCAACAATAGCTAGAATCGATAGATATAAAAGTCCATAAAGTATCTGTTTTAAGACCCTAGGCATCTGTCTTCTTATTGTATACAAAAAGCAAAAACCCGCTATGGCGGGTTCTTGTTATCAGAAACTTCTATATGCCGGCGAAACCTACTTTCGCCTAAACTATCATCAGCACCGTACATTTTCACTTCCGAGTTCGGAATGGGATCGGGTGGTACACATACGGCTAAATCACCGGCAAATAGAAGCTTCTGAATTGATCAGACGCTTAAGTGGCCAATTTCTCCTTAACCCCTCTTTTTAATAAAAAGAGGCAGCGGTCTATTAGTACTCCTCGGCTGAATACCTTACGGCACTTACACCTGGAGCCTATCAACCCGGTAGTCTTCCGGGGACCTGAATCTAATCTTGGGTGCGGCTTCGCGCTTAGATGCCTTCAGCGCTTATCCAACACAAACTTAGCTACCCAGCGCTTCAACTGGTGTCAAAGCTGGTAGACCAGAGGTTCGCTCAACCCGGTCCTCTCGT
>Ga0076035_107_pt1 | contig 28210 bp, 26 predicted proteins | sample RifGroB1_FD_68132 | JGI IMG/M metagenome (GOLD analysis project Ga0076035, IMG submission 68132) | Parcubacteria bacterium GW2011_GWB1_43_8b | reverse complement strand
AGTCTCTACGGGGTTAATATACGCTTTTTTCGCTTTTTAGAATAATTTAATTCTCTAAAATCATCTATTAATTTTGCAAGCTTAATAAAATCATTCTTGTTTTTTATATTCTCTTTAATATCTAGAATTTTTATCATCAAATTAACTTGTTCTTTTTTTAGAATTACAAATGGTTTTACTATTTGCAAAAATTTTCTAATTGCATCTGTTTTTCCAATTATATACTCAAGAATGCCGTCTTTACGTACTCTTAAATATCCTAAATTAATTAAATTACAGATTTTTTGAAAGTTAATTTGATCTTTTTGAGATTGAAATAAAACGATATACGGCGATATTTGAAAACCATATCGATAACTTTGATTTGGTTTTAATCGCACATAAATACTCCCATCTCCATCTAAAAATCCTGCAATATATGATTTTTGAGCTTGATTAAGCATATATAACTTCCCTCGGTATTATCCTAACATTTGACAGGTTGAAAATCAATATTAGGATTTCACCGATATGAGTCGATTTATTCGATATACCTTACGGTATAAAGCCGCCGTGTTCGATTGTCGTAAAGGGTTCTTTTCTTTGACGGTCTGAACCCAGCTCACGTACCACTTTAATTGGCGAACAGCCAAACGCTTGGGACCTTCTCCAGCCCCGCGCTGTGGTGAGCCGACATCGAGGTGCCGAGCGAGGCCGTCGATAGGAACTCTCGAGCCTCACCAGCCTGTTATCCCCGGGGTAGCTTTTATCCGTTGTCTCCGGCCTTTCTATAAAGGACCGTCGGGTCACTAAGTTCTGCTTTCGCAGCTGCGCGGCTTGTCGGCCTTGCAGTCAAGCCGGCTTGTGCCTTTACACGACGCGGTCGATTTCCATCCGACCTTAGCCGACCTTAATAAACTCCTCCGTTACTTTTTAGGAGGATAACGCCCCATTAAAACTGCCCGCCAGACACTGTTCCCTGCCGTTTTTGCCGTCAAGGTTAGACTTTAAAATCTGAAAGATGGGTGTTTCATTGTCGGCTCCACTCTGCCCGAAAGCAAAGCTTCGAAGCCTGCCCACTACGCTACGCATCCAAACCCTAAAGCCAATATCAAGCTACAGTAAAGCTCCTGGGGTCTTTTCGTCCCGCTGCAGGTACCCCGCGTCTTCACGGGAATCGCATTTTCACCGAGCTCATCCTCGAGACAGTTCTCCAGTCGTTACGCCATTCGTGCGCTCCGGAACTTACCCGGAAAGGAATTGCGCTACCTTAGAACAATTATAGTTATTGCTGACATTGACGAGGGCTTCAACCACTCAGCCGTGAAGCGGCTTCGCACGCTGATTTACGCTGACAAATACGCTGATTTACGCTGATGAATTATATCTGCGTTTATCTGCGTTATAATCCGCGATAATCTGCGCGCCGAGTCGCTCCACGACCGGCGGCATTAACCTTCTCGCATCGGTCAGGCGTCACCCCCTATACATCCTCTTACGAGTTCGCAGGGAGCTGTGTTTTTAGTAAACAGTCGCCAGAGATACTTTTGTTGCACCCTTCACTTCCTTGCGGAAGTTCAGGGAGGCCTTATCCCGAAGTTACGGCCGCTTTTTTGCCGAGTTCCTTGAGGATGACTCACTCGTTCCCCTTAGGCTTCTCGCCTCACCCACCAGTGTCGGTTTACGGTACAGGCTCAATTCTTTTAACCTTAGAAGTTTTTCTTGGAAGTCGGCTTGAGAGACTGCTCTTTGATAATCGCCGAGTTGTTTTTACTCTGGGAATCGCCATTGAAGGCAGCGTTCCGGATTTACCGAGAACACGTCCTCGATCAAAAACACCAAACCATTAAGATGCTCTCTCTACTCAACTTCGTCACTCCATCGAAAAGAACTGAGGGGCCGGAATATTAACCGGCTGTCCATCAGCTGCGGCTTTCGCCATTGCCTTAGGTCCCGCCTAACCCTTCGCTGATTTCCATTGCGAAGGAAACCTTGGATTTTCGGGGGTCCAAATTCACATCGGACTTGTGGTTACTCATACCAACATTTTCTCTTCCTAGCGCTCCACCCCGCCTCGCGGCTGAGGCTTCATCGCTGCTAGGAATGCTCTCCTACCGCTATCTCGCCTGCGGCGAGAACACTGACAGAGCTGACATAACACTGACAGATTGGAAAAAGTTCCGCACTGTCCGTGTCTTGTCCAAAACTGTCTGTGATCTTGTCGCAGACAAGATAACCCGCGTCTTCGGTAATATGCTTAGCCCCGGTAAATTTTCGGCGCAGTCTGCCATCTAGTAGTGAGTTGTTACACACTCTTTAAAGGATGGCTACCTCTAAGCCAACCTCCTACCTGTCTCTGGCAGGCCACTACCTTTGACACTTAGCATATATTTAGGGACCTTAGACGGCGGTCTGGGCTTTTTCCCTTGCGACTATGGAGCTTAGCCCCCATAGTCTAACTGCCCAGGCGATTTATTGAAGTATTCGGAGTTTGACTGAGAAGCCGAGCTTTCGCCCTTTACTTCTCAACCAGTGGCTCTACCCCTCCAATATTTTTCCTGGACGCTAGCCCGAAAGCTATTTCGGAGAGAACCAGCTATTACCAGATTCGATTAGCTTTTCACTCCCTACCTCGGGTCATCCGAAGGTTTTGCACAACCAACCGGTTCGGGCCTCCTCCCGCCTTTCGGCGAGGTTCACCCTGCCCAAGGTAAGCTCATCTGGCTTCGGGTCTTATGCACACCGCGGCCTCGCGTATAACGCGAGTAACTCACAACTTACAACTAACAACTAACGACAAAAATTAAATGTCGTAAGTCATGGGTCGTTGGTCGTCAGTCACTTGTGTTACACACAAGGCATACGCCCTTTTAAGACTCGCTTTCGCTTCGCCTACACTCCGTAGAGCTTAGACAAGCGATGCACATAAACTCGTTGGTTCATTCTTCAATAGGCACACGGTTGTCCTCATGGGACTTCCGTTCCTTGTAGACATATGGTTTCAGGTTTTATTTCATCGGCCTCGCCGGCCTGCTTTTCACCTTTCCCTCACGGTACTAGTTCGCTATCGATCACTAAATGTATTTAGTCTTTCCTGATAGTTCAGGATGCTTCCCCCGAAGCTTTCGTTCGTCGGGGTATTTAAGGACACATACTAGGAAGTTCTTTTGTTTTCGCCTACAGGACTTTCACCTTCTTTGGTATCCCTTCCCAGGGACTTCGGCTAACAAAAGAATTTGTAACTTCCCCTTATCGCTACAAGCGGACTGGCGCCAAAATTTGGCACTAGTCCGCGAGAGCGCCAGAGTATATACCTTCCAACACCCCGTCTTGTCATAGACAAAACAGGGTTTAGACTATCTCCCTTTTCGCTCGCCGCTACTGGGGGAATAGATCCCGTCAAAAACGGGATGTTTTTTTGTTTTCCTCCGCTTAATGAGATGTTTCACTTCAGCGGGTTCGCGCCCACGCTTTCTAGGCGGGGTAATTGTGGTTTACACAATTGGGTTGCCCCATTCGGAAATCCCCGGATTAAAGGTTGCTACACACCTCCCCGAGGCTTATCGCAGTTACGCCGCGTCCTTCGTCGCCATTTAGTGTCAAGGCATCCACCATACGCCCTTAGTTAACCTCAACTTTTCAAGTCCTTTTTGATTTTTTGTCTTCACCTTGCAGAAAAGTACTTTCGCAAGGAATTTTCCGCCGCACTCAAAAATAAAAATGGGACGGAAAAAATAATTTATACCTGCATAATGCTTGAATATTCTCTATGCAATTTCGAAAGAAACTTTTGCTTCCCCAAAATTGTTTTTTCAAAGGCCAGTCGTTTCTATCAAACAGAATTTCCAGGCAATTTTTAAAATAAAAAATCCGCCTTGAGGCGGACAAGCGACAACCCAAAAAGGGCGCTTTTTCGCTCATCCGCTTTGGAAATTATTTCGGCAATTCATATCCGAAGTATATAGAAGACGACCCGCACCTGTCAAGCTCCGGTAATCCTGCCAGCCAAGTAATAATAAGGGGCTTGTTTTCTACACAGATTGAATCTTCCTATACGCGTACCAGAAGATAAAAGTCAAAACAAAAACGGAAAAAATCCCGACCCCCACGACCTCTCCGGATAAAGACCCATCCAAAACTTGGGAGCTGGAAAGCGGCTGGGGAACAATTTCTCCGGAAGATAAATTCTCAGCAATCGCTTTGTTTCCATCCAAAAAACTTTCTCCATTTTCTGATTTTAAAAAGACGTTCTGCTCTCCGGGAGTAGGACGGTTGGTTTTCAAATAATTTTCGGGTAAATTGCTCTTTATCAGAGAAGTTCCCTCCCCGAGAGAATCTTGATAGCTCAAAGAGTCCACTAATTCCCCCGAACCGTCAAAAAGAGAAATCGTTTCTCCATCGTTGTTTAAGCTAATTTTAGTTTTGGAATAAGGAAGCCATAAAAATCCTCTCGCCGTGATGGATTCATTTTTAAAAAGATAGCTCTTGCCCCCCGCGTCTTTCAGGGACCAGCTTGCTAACGATACCTCTTTGTCCGAACTGTTAAACAGTTCGACAAATTCCCCCTCTGTATCTTTGCCAACAGGATTGGGTAGAGCTTCAGAAATAAAAACCATAGAAACTATTTTAAGGAAAGTTTTCTGAGAAATTTCTCCTCGTCCCAAATTTCCATTCCTCTTTCCCGGGCTTTCTGGTATTTGGAGCCAGGATTGGCGCCAACAACAACGATATTAGTAGAAGAGGTAATTTCTGAATTAAAATGACCTCCCTCGTTTTCAATAACTTCTTTAGCGCGCTGACGAGATATAGAGCTAAGAGTTCCGGTGAGACAGACATTAAAACCTGCTAGAACTCCCCGAACTTTTTCTTTGAGAGGAATTAATTCAATTCCTGCTTTCTCCAGATTTTTCAAAAGTTTTCTATTTTTTTCCTCTAAAAACCAGGAATGAATGCTCTGGGCAACTTTGGGACCGATATCCGATATTTCCCTTAACCCCTCTGGGGAAATTTTTTCAAAAAAACCAGCCAAGCAGGAAATATTTATCTTTGAGGAAGAGTTTTGAAATTTTTTGGCTAGCGATTTGGCCGTCTCTTCCCCGACATGCAAGATTCCCAAGGCATAAATAAATCTATCCAGGGATATCTTTTTGGATTTTTCTATCTCATCAACAATATTCTGGGCCGACTTCTCGCCGAATCTTTCCAGGGAAGAAATTTCTTCTTTGTTTGAGAAAAAAATGTCCGCTGGACCGGTAATCAACCCCTCATCCAAGAAACGATCGACGATTTTTTTCCCAAGACCCCTGATATCAAAGGCCGAGCGGGAGGCAAAGTGGATGATGGCTTCTCTGTTTTTCGCTCCGCAAGAAGGATTGGAGCATTTCAAAAAAACCCCCTCTTTTCTAACAGGCGCATTGTCTACCGGACAACGGCTGGGAATTTTAAAATTTCTTTCTTTGCCCGTTCTTAACTCTTTGATGACTCGAATAATTTTGGGAATAACGTCCCCGGAACGCGTAATAATTACCGTATCGCCAATCTTTACTCCTAATCTTTTTATCTCATCAAAGTTGTGGAGAGTTGAGTGGGTAACAGTCACTCCTCCCACCTCAACCGGTTTGAGGACCGCTACCGGAGTTAAAATTCCCGTTCGACCCACCTGAATCTTCACATTTTCAACGATCGTAGTCGCTTGGCGGGGAGAAAATTTGTAGGCGATGGCGGCCCGGGGAGCTTTACCGATGGTGCCGGCTTTCTCAAAAATTTTGTTATCGTTAATAATAACAACGATGCCATCAATTTCGTACTCCAATTTATTACGGTTTTTTTCCCAATTATTTCTGAAAACGAAAACTTCCTCTAAATTCTTTACCGATTTGTTATGAGGATTTGTTTTAAATCCCCAAGAGGCCAGTATTTTATGTTCTTCTTCGTGGTCAGCTTGTCCGACATCAGTGACAATATCGTATTGAAAAGAATCCAGTTTTCTAGAAGCGGCAATCCGGGGATCGAGCTGTCTAACCGAACCGGCGGCCAGATTTCTGGCATTGGCATAGGGTTTTAATCCTTTTTTTTCCTGTTCCTTATTAATTCTCTTGAGTTCTTTTTGAGTTATAAAGACCTCTCCCCTGACAACCAAGTGTTTGGGGATTTTGTGTTCTCCCAATTGCTCCAATCGCTGGGGAATAGCTCTGATGGTTTTTAAATTCTGAGTTATGTCTTCTCCAATAATTCCATCGCCCCTGGTCGCTCCTTGTTTTAACGTTCCATTTTCATAAATAAGTTCTATGGCCAACCCGTCGATTTTTAATTCGCAGTAGAATAGAGGGGATCTCTTGACCTGAAGTTTGTTCCCCAAGTAATTTTCCAAACGTTCCAGCCATTCTTCCATTTCTTGTTCCGAAAAGGCATCGTTAAAAGAAAGCATCGGACTGTCGTGCTTTATTTTAATGAATTTATCCAGGGGCTTGCCTCCCACTTTTTGGGTGGGAGAGTCAGGAGTAACCAGATCCGGGAATTTATGTTCCAGCTCCTCCAGCTCGTTTTTCAGAGTATCAAAAGCAGAGTCGTCGATTTCGGGGGCGTCGAAGGTGTTATAAAGAGTCCGATGGTAATCAATCAGCTTACGGAGTTTTTTAATGCGTTCTTTGGCTTCATTTTTATTCATGCCATTTTTACCTAAGAGCGAAGCGATTAGTTGTAAACCCCTGCCTGCCGGCAGGCAGGGAGCACCCCGTTAGATGGCGGCTCCGCCTATCTAACGGGGTAAACTTTTTATATTTGAAAATTCATTCGCTTCCAGCTCTTAATTTTCAAATAAAAACTTTATTGCTCAAAAAACACTCCAAAGGCCCGGGAGATATCTCCTGATTTTCCAACTGATTTGATAACTTGATAGACCCCGTCGGTGGTGGTTGCCACCTGAGCCGTTGCTCCGTTAGCCAAAGGACCGATATTCTCGCAGAAAATATCGGGGTCTTTAGTTAATTTGTAAAAATAACACTCTACCCCGTAATCAGCCGCGTAAATTGCCTCGGCCGATTGAGTAATACCGGTGACTGTTTTAATTTTCTGAAGAGAGATGTAGCCAGCGATAGTGGTTACCCCCAGCATTGTCGCTCCCAGAATCAAAACCACCATCAAGATGGCCTGACCTTTTTGATTTTTGGATAGGAAAGTTTTTTTCATTTTGTATCTGCTGGTTTTTAAAAATACGCAATCGGCACTATTATCACCCTACTCCGCCCGGGAGCTGACAACAGTTTGAAGATAAGTGTTAATTTCTTTAATTTTTCTCTCGGCCACTCTCACTCCGATATTTAGAACCACTCGAGAAGGACCGGCGGCACTGATGGCAGGTACCTCGGCATTAAAATAAGAAACGTCAACATTGTCGGCTGTCACCGGTCGGACAGCCGGATTGGGATCGTTGGGAACGGATTCTTCTTTTCTAAAAATTCTCCCCGAAGCAGTTGAGGTTTCTAGAAAGTAAGTGATAATTTTACCATCTGGGTTAATAAATTGAATTGAAGGACCGCCGCCAAGAGAAGATTCAATATTAGTAGAAACCCTGATTTCTCTGGCCATCTGTTCTAATGTCAAGCTGGCATTGTCCGTTGCCGCCATTAATTTGAGGAGTAATCTCTGGTTGGAAAGAATTTGAACAAATCCGGAAATGGCAACGGAAACCAAAATACTGAAAATACTCAGAGCCAAAAGCAATTCTACCAAAGTAGAACCCCGATGATTCCTGAAAATATGTGGATTTTTATCTGTCGTCTTATTCATTGTACTTTCCAGTTAAAAAAGGCGTCTTCCAGATTGATTTCGAATGTTCCACCGGCTCTGGCTTTCCAAAAAACTATTGAGTTAACCGCTATTTTCTCGGGGCTGTCAGATTGCTGGAGGCGAATAATTCGCTTAAAGGGAGTATTTTCGGCTCCACCACCCGACTGGTAAGAATATCTTTTGGAAGCCGGATCAAAGGATAAAGAGCGCGTCAGAGATTTAGCTTCTTCTTCGGCAGCCGAAATCAAAGACACTTCAGCGCTGTTCCATTCCACCTCAAAATAACCCTCCCCCGCTCCAAAACCCTGGCCGTCAGCTACCTTACCGTCAATAATGTTTTTTACCACTTCCACCCCTTCAGCCGCCAGGTAAGTGGCCACGTACTGATCAGCAATAACCTTATTTAAGCCGATAGCATAGGACAAAAGAGCCATCAGTCCCAAAAGTCCGATCACCACCATTGCCAAAGCCACCATTGTTTCGGCCAGCATCTGGCCACTTTCACCTTTTTTGTTTTTGACCAATCTATTTCTCATTATGTAAAAGTATCGATGCGAATATACGAATCTACCAATAATACTAATAATTCAGATTCTCCCCCATTTGTATAATTAGCACATTTGTATATTGGCATCGTTACGTTAATCCGAAGAAATCTGGCCGAACTTATTAACTCTAACGGAAAGATTAAGATTGGGAACTTCTTCAGAGGACATATTGATAACTGCCTCTTCCGTGTCCGGATATAAATAAACTTTTGGGTCGGGAGGAACAAAAAGAATATCAAGAGTACCGCCACCTTGGGACAGGTCCAATTTGGCTTCCGTCAGAAACAAGGACTCTAAAATAATATCATTATCGGAGTAAAGCTCTCCTGTAAAGTTCTTGCATCTTTCAAATTCTCCCTGTCCCTGGGGAGGAACATCCTTGAAGACAATGATTTGGCTTTTGGAAGAGTCGAGATGAACTCCCCAGCCGCAGCCAATTCCACCTTCTTTCCCCAGATAGGTGGAAAGAGCCAGAGACTTAGCCTGCTGAATCTTGGATACTATTTTCCCCTGTTCCCGGTATATGGAAATTAATTTGTCGGAAGTCCGATTATAGGAAGCAGACGCTCCGACAAAAAGCAAGGTCAGCGAGATGACGACAATTAATTCGACGAGAGTAAACCCTCCCAAGTTTTTTCTGAAAAATTTAGTGAGGGTAAAGCCATTATTATTCCTAAAAAAAGCATTTTTCATGAAAGAACACCCGCAACTTGTTAGAGTTGTCGGTTGTGATTTATTGGTTGTCCCGCTTCTAGCGGGATCCCGCCTTCAAAATTTTTCTATAGTGGCGGGATAAGTTAAATAACCTACATCCCAATTATACCAAAGTAGAGAGAGAGTAATCTAGCACCAAAGAAAAAGACTAGTCCCGCTGCCAAAACGATAAACGGGCCAAAGGGAACCAGATCAGATATTTTTTTCCTCCCGAGAGCCATCAGAATCAAAGAAACGACAGCGCCGAGGATGAAAGAGAGGAAAATAATCAGAACTATGTCCGGCCACCCAAAAAGCAAACCGAGAGCCGTAATCAGTTTCACATCCCCCATCCCCATCGCCCTACCCCGCGAGGCCAAAACTATCAGGAAGAAAAAAATTCCTCCGGCTGCCGCCCCCACCAGATGAGCCAACCAAATATTCCCTACAGCCGGGAAAAGGATATGAAAGTTTTTCAGAAACGAGCCATTAAAAGAACTGGCAAAAGTTCCCCCAAAAACTCCCAAAAGAATCCAAATTATTCCCAAAAAAAACAAAATAAGGCCTATGGTATTAGGGATGACATAGTGCTTCAAATCGATAATGAACGCCAAGAGGAGCGAGAGAAAAACCAGTATCCAAACCAGGGAGAAAGACAAAAAAATAACTTCTCCCCAAACTGGATTAAAATAAAAAAAGAATTTTTGCAGAAAAAGAGGGACGAAGAGAAAAATCAGTCCGCCTGCCAATTCCACCAAGGGGTATTGAAAAGACAGTTTTTTTTGACAATGGCGGCACTTGCCTCCCTGGACAAAAAAGCTCACAAGAGGGACTAACTCATACCAGGAGAGAACTTTTCGGCAGTGAAGACAAGCTGACCGTCCCCCGATATTGTCGGAGGCAAAAAGTTTTTTCCCGGGATGGTAGCGAAGAGTAAGAACGTTAAGAAAACTTCCAAAAGCCAGCCCCACGGCAAAGAGGATTAGATAGTAAAACCAATCTGAAGCCGGCATAATATTCTCTACTAAATACGAAAATATATTAAAGATTCATTTTCGTACTTTCGTACACTTTTGTATTTCTTAGCTAAATTTAAGAACCGGTACAATATCTTTTCATTCCCGTTTTTTCGGAAGTGTCGCCGCAGGTAAAAGTCGTTCCCGAGCAACCAGTTTCATTAACGCCGGGAGCGTCTTTAAAAGAGGCCGAACCCTCCGAGATTAAAGCGGAAGCAACGTAACCCTGGTCACCATCACAAACTTTATAGCCATAATCATAGGACTGACCGGCAAATTGCGGATCTTTAGGGATAGAGGCGATGCCGATACCGGCTCCGGCCAGAGCCGCTTCCAAGGAAGACCCTCCCACCGACCAGGAAGTAATACTGGTAGGATAGGCCCGGTTTTTGTTGTAATAGATTTCCAGATAGCTCTGGATTCTTTGAAGGTCGGCCAATCTTTTAGAGTCGTAGGCGCTTCCGCGAAAACCTCTCAAACCCACCAAAAAGATAGATGCCAAAATGGCGATAATTGCCACCACCACCAACATTTCCACCAAAGTAAAACCTCTTTGATTTTTTATACTCATAATTTTGTTTTGCTACTTAATACTAAAAATTACTAATATACGAAATTATAGACCATTCTAGCACATCCGTAAACTTTGTGTAAGCGCCGGCGCTATAACTTAAACGATTGCGCCAGGTTATAAATAGGCAGAAGAATTGAGGCAAAAAGAAGTCCTATAAAAAGACCGATGACCAAAATTAATATTGGTTGGATTAATTCCGAGAGGTTAGCCATCATGTCATTCACTTCCTTGTCGTAAAAATCGGAGATTTTCAGCATCATCTCGTCTATCCGACCGGTAGTTTCTCCAATGGCCGTCATCTGACCGACCATCGGCGGGAAATATTTTTCATGACCGGAGAGAAGCTGGGAAAAAAGATTTCCTTCCCGAACACCGGTGGCTACCAGATCTAAAACCTCCTTATAAACAATATTACCGATAGTGTTGGCACCAATTTCAATGGCCTGAGCGATAGGAACACCACCCTTAATCAAAACGCTTAGCGACTGGGAAAAGCGGGCGATGTAAATCTTCCGAAAAAGTTCTCCAAAAACCGGCAAGACCAAAATTAGTTGGCTGGCAACAATCTTTCCTTCGTCGCTTTTAAAATAATCAATGGCGATAAACACCAATCCGACCAGAATTAAGAGTACTAACCACCACCACTCAACAAAAATATTGCCTCCTGACAAAAGAGCCTGGCTAATCCAGGGAAGATCAACTCCCGATTCCTCAAAGACCGGCTGAATTTTAGGAAAAACCACCACCACCATGACTATCGCCACTACCAAAAAAAGTCCCAGCAGAACCGCCGGATAAATCATGGCATTGGCAATCCGGCTCTTCCATTGGGCTTCTTTTTCAACGTAACCAGCCAGAAACAACATTGCCTCCTGAAGCCGTCCGGTGACCTCTGCCGAACGAACCATATTTACATAAAAATCGGAAAAGACTGATTTCTGCCGATCCAGCGCTTGAGACAAAGAGAGTCCCGACTCTACATCCTGCTGGACTTGAAAAACAGCTTCCCGCAAAATCGGATTTTTGGTCTGCTGATAAAGAGTCTTGAGGGCGTTGTCCAGAGGCATTTCTGATTCAATCAGGGTTGCCAATTGTCTGGTAAAAACCATTAAATCCTTGGTTCTCACCCGATTAAGAAAGGTAAGAAACCTGTCTCTAAATCCCTTTTTTTCAACCGAAATCAAGCTCAAGATAAAGAGATCGTGCCTCAACAGGGTATTGGCCGCGGTTTCTTGGCTGACGGCTTCAATGAAACCCGCCTGTAGTTCCCCGCTCTTGTTTCTGGCTTGGTATTTGAACTTTGCCATAATGTTGTGAATTTTAGAGTCAAAGGCGAATAAAATGAACCTAACATTATGAGCAACCCCGCTCTAATTTTGCTACTATCTTACCATAAGAAGCGCGGGGAGTGAATAACTCTACCCCTCTTTATGGCGAAGCGCTTCGCCTATAACAGGAGGCACCTATTTGATGCGTGCACTTCGCAAAATATACATCGGCAAAATTAGGGCGGGGTGAACTTTTTGTAGCTTCAATTACTTTGTAATTTCAGACAAAAACTTCATTTCTCCAACAATATCCTTAGCTCGGACGGATTGAGAGAATAGGTCTCGGCGTTTTCCAAACTAATTTCTCTCTGGCGGACCAAATCAGCCAAAGAACGGTTAAGCGTGACCATTCCCTCCTGGGCGTTGGTTTCAATAACCAAATCGATTTGATAGGTTTTCCTCTCCCGAATCAGGTTGCGAATGGCCGGATTGGCAATCATGATTTCGCAGGCCGGGGCTCTGCCCCCTTCCACTCGTGGAATCAATCTTTCCGAAACAATTCCCACCAGAGTGGCCGCCAGCTGAGAAGATACCTGGGCTTGCTGTTCGGAAGGAAAGCTGTCAATGATTCGGTCAACCGTTTGAGCCGCCGAGTTGGTGTGAAGGGTAGAAAAAACCAAGTGCCCCGTTTCCGCCGCCGTCAAGGCGGTAGCAATGGATTCGGTATCTCTCATCTCCCCGATCATAATCACGTCCGGGTCCTGTCTTAAAATGGAACGGAGGGCCTGGGAGAAATCAGGGGTGTCGCTTTTTACCTCTCTTTGAGAAACAATGCTCTTGTCCTGAACAAAAATATATTCAATCGGGTCTTCCACTGTAATGATATGCTCGGTTCGGTTGTGGTTGATTTCATCCAAAAGAGCTGCCAAGGTGGTTGACTTACCGTGACCGGCCGGACCGACAATTAAAACAAATCCCTGGGAGAGAGAGGTGAAGTCATGGAGGATAGGAGGCATCCTTAATTCTTCCAAAGTTCTGACTTTGGCCGGGATCAAACGCAGAGCAGCTGCCATGTAGCCTCTTTGATAATAAGCGTTTACTCGAAAGCGGGCTTTGTCCTCATAGGCGTAAGAAAAGTCAACCTGCCTTCTTAATGAGAGTTCTCCCTGCTGCTGCTCGCTGAGAAAAGAGGCGATTAATTGTTCAACATCCTGGGGCATCAGGATGGGATCGCTGGTCAAAGGTACCAGCGCCCCGTCGATTCTCAGGGTCGGATGCCGCCCGACAGCAATGTGAAGGTCGGAGGCCTCCTGCTTGGCACAGGTTAAAAGAAGTTCGTTGAGTTTTTGTTTGTAGTCCATGCTATTATTTTACAATATATATTTTCTTTTCGCTAGTAAGCGTCATTTTTCTTTTTATAGAAACTTAAACGTAGCGAGAATTTGATTGAAAACATCTTCGTTTTGTAAACAACATCTATATTGTTCATTAAACCTACTTGGACATTCCTGGGGAGAACTAATACTGCCGCCCTGCTTTAAATCATAAATTTTGTTTTCTCTGGGTGTAAAAATATTTATTATACACTCCATGCAACAACCAGATAATGCTTTAACTGATTTTATTCCCAACACAAGAATTGGCTCCGCGTTACTTATATAACGTCCTTCATAAATTAATCCCTGTTTTACTCCTTTATTAATATAATCTATCCACTCATCAATGTTTAAATCATTGCTATTATAAACAGCAATCTCAATCTCGGGATATTTTCTGGTAGACGAAGAATAAAATTCTAGATAAAACAAAGGCGAAACAGGTTTCTCATATCTATATCCCTCTAGGCGATCTTCCGGCACTCCCTCTTCCGAATCCCAATGAATCTCGTTTTCTTTGATAATATATTTTTTAGGATATTCTAATTTAAAACCATACTTTTTATTTCTATATGTTTTTATATCACTCAAAAACTTGAAGGTTGAAACAATTTTATCAAAGGTATCTTCATATCCTTTCCCGGCTCCAAGAATTATCCTTAAATCGTCCAATGGTAAAAGAATTGATATCCTCTGCACATTCTTAAGTTTGTAATCATAACGTTCTCCCGCAACTCCATCTATGTTTATGTCAGAAACCGTTTTATCTAAATCTTGGAAAGTGTAATTACCAAAATCTGGAGTTACTACGTTAAGTAGAATAGGAGAAAGGGGCTGATATGGTCCTTCCATAGGTGTAAGGATGAGGTTAAACTTACTCGAAACAGTTCGCACACTATTTTCTTCTATCCTCCAGTTTTCTGGATACCAAAACTCAAACCCCCATTCTTCATTGCGGTAGAGTTGGAGGCCATCTTTATCACTAGTATTGTTATTTGTTTGGTTGTTAGGTTGGGGCTCTACGGTGTCGCTTGGTGGGACAACAGACCTCTGGGAAAGCAAAACAAGAACAACAATTACGACGAGAAGTATCACTACGCCAACTATAAGAAATGAAATTCGTTTTTGTTTGAGAGTAATAATAGTTTTTATGGAACGATTCTCACGGAATCAAACCCTTTGATATTGCGACCATCAAGCAGAAATCCATTGAGCTCCGCTTGTACATCAGTTTCCGTCAATTCAAGAGCTTCGGTAACAACATGTATGGCTATATCATTAATGGAATCTTCATTCACGTCTTGATAACTTATTATTGGCTGACTGCTGCCTTTTAATTTAATTGAAGCATTGGCAAGCGTTATAGTGGCCGGGTCTATTTGGCTAACATCAAAAGTTGCCGTGCCAAAAACGGCAACTGGAACAGCTCCTCCCGAGCCGAGGTTAATACTATTAGGAAAACTGCCGGGCTTAATGTCTACTGAAACAGGAATGAACGGATTGATAATGCCACCTTCTTCAACAGCAACGCCGTATTTCTCACTTGGAATCTCGCTTATTGGAACGTCGTCTGCAAGGATGATTGTTTGGCCGCCAGCCCTAAACTCTAAATCGTAGGTATCTGTTGGTAAGCTACCGGCAGATGGAGAAACCCCAATGATATAGTTGCCATTTTTCATAACAGGAGAATACACATGGTCAATCGGGCTGCCGTCTGAACCTCGCTCCATTTCCAAGTAGTAGAGGATACCCGGAACTTCCCTTATGTACTCTTCATCCGAAAGTATGACAGAATTGGGAGTTATGACAAAGCCATCCGGATCGGTAACTATTAAATCAACTGGTGAGCCAGCAGCAATTTCTATCTCTACGTCTGCTTGGTGAATACGACGGAAGTTCTCAAAGCCAGCGAGTTGTTGCAGTATTTCTTTTGCCGCTATCTCAATACCAAAATCTGGGCTTCTAGCATTGACAACATTATACCCTCCACTTTCTCCTACATACATCGCAACGTGGTCAATATAGCTATCTTTGATTCCGTCCCATGTTTGCGTACTCTCGTTAAATTTTCCCCAGTCAAAAAACATTGCGCTACCAGGCAATAACTCCGCCTCGGAAATAGCATCGGATTGAAAATCACCATAAAGACCATTTGCATTTACATACTTTACGAAATTATTTACTGCAGGTGTAAAAGCATCAAATGCCCTATTAAACGCCCAAGCAATAAGCCCAGAGCAATCAACTCCGACTCCAACGTTCAATCCAGGCAGATTAGGATTATAGTATGTATAACCAGATAAAATGTTAGCTGACGAAACAAACTCAGCGAGATTGTAATCCCAACCCTTACCGCCCCACAGATACCCCTCTGGATGATTAGCGAGTTCTTTCGCTAAATTTGCTGCTTTAACATTCAGCGGTAATTGAACTTCAAAATCCATATTCCCCTCTGTTCCGAATTCCTGCCATTGTGAAACATTTCCCTGACTATCTATTACTCTCGCCCGCCATTTGTACTGGCCGTTTATTAAACCATACCTTGCGATAGTCACCTCGCTTCCTGAAGATACAAAATCACTTTCTAATAAATCCTGGCTGTCGAACGGCTGACTAAATTCTTTAAGTTCTATCTGAAGTTTAATTTGGTCGCTATCGGGATCATTCAAAACCGCTTTAAAAACAACACTATCCTCGGTAGTAATTCCATTTTCAGAGATTGGTGTCAAACCATCTGACTTATACTGATTTAGGTCGGAAAACGTTGGTGGTTGATTTTCCCATCCGTCTCTGACTTTCCAAGGGAAGTCGTCCTGTCCGCCCGTAAACATGTATGGGGAATCACATATATTGTCGCCACCGGCATCCAAACAACCTTCAGTCAGGGTGTCAAAATCACTCCAATAATTTCCACCTACCGGAAGAGGTTGGCTAAAGAGAATTCCGACTCCCGGATATTCAAAAACTTGGGTTGGATTATTAATAAAGTTATTATTATAAACCTTTACATTATAAGAGTCAGTGACTCTGATCCCCCAGTTGCTGCTAAAATTAATAAGATTTTCAGAAAGAACACTGTTGCTTACACTGCCCATAAGAATTCCCAAGTCGTTAGCAGAGAGAATGTTCTGAAAAATAACGTAGCTACTAGAAAACACAAATCCAGCTCCGACAGAACTATTTCCTTCAGAAATATTGTTTTTGATAATATCGGAATGGGAAGAATAAGAGATGATTCCCCAAGCATTCAATCTGGCAGAATTGTCAATAACGGTATTATTGTTAGAAGAATAGATTTGAATGCCGTCGTAATTGCCTAAAAGAGTATTCCCGGAAATTAAATTATTACTTGAGTTATGGAGACGAATTCCGGCAGTAAACCCGACAACGGTGACATTTTTGATAGTTACATTGCTCTTATTTGTCGCGGAAATTCCATACCCCCATCCACTGACAGAATGTCCCGCCCCATTCAGAGTGATACCGCTATCATCTATTTGAATAGATTCAAAAACGTCAGAGGTTAATGTGCAGGTTTTACTGGCAACATCCCAGGCTCCCATTGAAACACAGTCCCCGCCTGAAAAATCGTCTTTTATGAATTTAGTGCTTGCCCTTGATTGGATAAAAACGAAGTGAGGATTTGATATGTCTTGAGAATAAGAGTATTGCCCACTTTCGTCAGTAGTAAACTGAACAAGGTTGTGATAATCGTCCTCATACTTATAGTAAGTTGCTAGCGGATTTAATCCTCCGATTGTCAACCAAGATGAATTTATTTGAGAATCTGTCGGGGTAATAGCAATAGACACTGTTTCCGGAATAGATTCAACCCGCGCCTGAATTACTTGATCACTATCCAAGAGAATATTAAGATAATTACTGTCAACTACTTGAAAATGATTTCCGACCCCTTCCACAATCCCTCGAGATAATACGGAAAATGGTGTTTCTTGAGCATCAGCTATTCCGACAAAAATAAAGCCGCTGAATATAATAAAAACAGCGGCCAAAAATACTTTTATCGAGAAATCAACCTTGTTTCTGATGTCAAAAACAGGCAACTCATTGAGTTTTTGTTTGTAGTCCATATAAATTAGTATTTAGTAGTTAGTATACAGTATATAGGAAAAAATGCCCGGCACAAAATACTAAGTATCATCCGCTAATTTTAAAATTCTTCAGTTTCTCTCAAAACCATTTCAATAGAAACTTGTCCTTTGAGAGCTTTGATAATGCCGTCTTGCCGGAGTGTTGTCATTTTCTGGCGTTTGGCTTCTTTGATTATTTCCCCTTCCGATTTCCGGGAAACGACAATTTCTTCCAGTTCCTTGGTCATCTGAAGAATTTCAAAGAGAGCCACCCGTCCGCTGACGCCTTTACCCTTGCAAACCGGGCAGCCTTTTGATCCAAAAACCTGATAGGGAGCAGAGACACCGCTTTCTTTGACAACGGCCGGATCCATACTTGCCAAGGTATTTTCAATGATTGTCTTTACTTCTCCCGATGGTTCTTTTTTGGAAATACATTCCTGGCAAAGTCGGGAGACCAGTCTTTGACCAACCATCAGATTAACCGCCGCCGGCAAAAGAAACGGTTCTACTTTCATATCTACTAAACGGGGAATGACACCGGCAGCGTTATTGGTGTGGAGGGTTGAAAGAACAATGTGTCCGGTTAGAGCGGCGTGAATTGCCAGCCCGGCTGTTTCATTGTCCCGAATCTCACCCACCATAATAATATCGGGGTCCTGCCGCAATATTTGTCTCAAGCCCGAAGCGAAATCGTAACCGATTTCCGGATGAACCTGGGACTGATTAAGACCGTCAATGTAGTATTCCACCGGATCTTCCAAGCTGACGACATTGACCTCTTCTTTATTCAAAATCTGCATGATGGCGTAAAGAGTAGTTGTTTTTCCCGAGCCGGTGGGACCGGTAATCAAAACCATTCCGTAAGGTTTGCTGATACCCTCCTGAAGAGTTCTCAAGTTTTTTCCCAGAAGTCCGAGCTCTTCCAGTCCCCTGAGACCCACCTGCGGGTCCAGAACTCTCATGGCCACTTTTTCTCCAGTCGGTGTGGGAAAGGTTGCTACCCGGAAATCAATGTCTCTTCCCAAAAGTACCGTCCGGAATCTCCCGTCTTGAGGAACGCGAGTTTCGTCGATTTTTAGATTGGCCAGGACTTTAATGCGGGAGACAATTGGCTGGTAAAGCTCCAGAGGCATAGAACTCACCTCCTGCAATTCCCCGTCCAATCGGAAACGGATACGCAAGCGATCTCGCTGGGGTTCGATGTGAATGTCGGAAGATTTCTGCCAAACCGCCTCCTTCATTGTAGAGGCGACAATTCTGATAATGGGTGCTTCTTCCGCTCCTCCCCCCGACTCAATCTGAATAACTCTCTGGGGCGACGTTCCCCTTTTAGTCCCCAAAGAAAAAAGAGATTTGACGGCTGCTTCCACCTCACTGCGGTAAGGAGAATACCTTCTCAAAATACCATCCCACAAAGCAAGAGAAATCAGATAAATTCCCAAATTCACCTTGTGTTGTTTAGCAACAAATTTAATGGCTTCTTGAGCTTTAGCGTCATCAGGATTAACCATCCCCGCCACCAACAGGCCGTCTTGAGAGGAAAGAGGAGCAACTTTAAAATTCCTGACTGTTTCTTCAGGAATCAATTTAATAACCTCTTCGGGAATCGATTGAGGGTCAATTTGCTTGAAAGGAACGTTCAGGATTTGGCTTTTGATTTTTAAGAAACTCTCCTCCGGTACCAACCTTCTTTCATAAATCATCTCTTCCACCGGTTTTTTGGAGAAAGAACTTTCTTGAAGAATTTTCTGGGCGATCTCCGGAGAAAGCAGTTTCTGTTCCAAAAGCTTGTCGGTAAGAATCTTGTTTTCCATGCCGTTTTTACCTAAGAGCAAAGCGATTAGTTGTAAACCCCTGCCTGCCCTGCCTACCGGCAGGCAGGCGGCAGGCGGGGAGCACCCCGTTAGATAGGCGGAGCCGCCATCTAACGGGGTAAACTTTTTATAATTCTAAATTTATTCGCTTCGCTTTAAATTTACAAATAAAAACTTTAAAACACGCCAAAGGGTGAGGCGTTGCCGGCAGGGATAATTGTCGGCGGAGGAACAAACTGCCTGGAAGAACGGAAGAATTCAGAAGAAACCACCTCTTGGGGATCAAACTGGAGCCGGGCCAGCTCGTCAATAGAACGGAATTTGATCGGTACTACCGCTCCGATAAGGTCGGGTTTAACGAAAAAAAGGTAATAGACGGCCACTCCTAAGATTGCCAGAATGATAAAAATAACGCCAAAGCCGAACCAGCGCCCTCCCTTTTCTTTTTCTTCTTCAATGACGATAGCCATAATTTTCTCTACTAAATACTATCTACTAATTATTCTGCCTGATAATAACTGGTAATAGAAACGGCATAATTGAGAGTTGGCGCTTCGCCTTTGGCCTGATAACTCTCTACTCTCAAATCACTCACATCCAAAAGAAGAATATTATCTTCCAGTTGCCTTAAAAAGGCTTTAAACCCGGAGTAGCTTCCTCCCAGCCGGCTTTCTGCCTTTAATCTCCCGACATTGCGAACAATATTTGACTTTGACGGCTGGATGGGAGCAATCTGGGTAGAGAGCGACTCCAGTCCCAGTCCATTGATTTTAGCCAAACCGATAACCTGGCTGGCCAGATAACCGATATCTTTACTGTTGGGAAGAATTAGTTCAGCTCTCTTCTGGACCTCGGGAGCATTCTGCAAGCTGTTTAAAAGAGATTGAACCCGGGTGAGAGTTTCTTGAGTTCTGTTTAAAGAATCGGTTTTAGAAATCAGCTCCGATCTTAAAGCGGCGACGCTGTCATAAGCGTCCCTAATCAAACTCGAATAGACGAAAGCCGCTCCCAAAAGCAGGGCCAGAGACAAGAGGATAAACATGATTCTTTTAGATGAGGGCCTCATTTTATTACGAACTGATTAAAAACTTTTTATTCAAAATAATTTTTAAGGAGAAAAATGTTCCTCCTCCGTCTTTAGCTTCTGCTTTTCTGGAAGTGTCCAGCGAAACGCTTTCCACGCTGGTGTTGTTTTTTAAAGCGCTGATTTGATTAGCCAGAGTTTCATAGTCGACTGCTATTCCTTCTATTCTCGTTTCTCCCGAAGCCAGGTTAACCTGAAGGTTGGAGAGCCGCACTGTCGGGTAAATAGATGATTCAATAAAATCAAAAATTTTGGAGGGGTAGGTGTGAGTGGCGGAAAGATTGCGGATATTATAGAGTTGGGAATAAAAACTGATAAAGTCTTTTTGTTGGGACTCATCAAAGGTGGTTGAAAGAGTGTCTAACTCGGCTTCCACCTTTTTTATCTCGGATTTAATATAAGGAGTGTAACCAAAACTCATCCCCGCCCAAAGCACCAACGTTAAACCAAAAACCACCAGAGCAATGACAAAAATTCTCCAAGGAAAACCGACCGAAGAGACTTCTTCTTTATGAGAACGAGGGGTCACTGATGAAAAATTAAGATCAGCCATAATTTACAAACTCATAACACATAACAGATAACATGTGAAATTTTTTGTTATTGGTTATTTGCCACCAGTTATCAGTTAAACCTAGAGAAACCCCTTAATCGCCAGACCGATGGCAGTGGCAAATCGGGTCTGAAGTTCTCTGGCGACAACATTTGTCTGCGAAGGAGCATTGATAAAAAGCAGACCATTTCCCAACACTACCGGAATACCCACTTTATTTTCAAAATATTTATCCAGCCCCAAAAGCTGGGCTCCCCCGCCAACCAATAGAATTCTCTGAATAGAAGAGCTGAAGCTGCTCTCAAAACCTGTCTTGGCTTTAACAACTCCGTCTATTATAACATCCACAAAGGGAATTTCCAATGTGGATAACTCGTATTCGCCCACGCCCCCCATAATCCCTCTTTGTTTTTTCAGTTCTTCCGCGCGCCGATAACCGATCCCTAATCCTTTGACAATTGCTTGAGTGAGAGAATCGCCGGCATAATCAAACTGGACGCTGGACTTCAGAAATCCCTCCTCAATGATACTGACACTGGTCGAGCGGGCGCCGATGTCGGCTACTAGTGTTGGTGTTGGATCGCCGCCGACAGTTGAGCGAGCGTAGGCCAGATTTTCTATTTCCAAAGCTCTCAAAGAAAGTCCGGCGTTTTTAAAAACGGATTTGTAGCGGGCAATCGTTTCGTTGGGTATGGCAACCAAAAGAATCTGCTGCTTTTCAAATCCGTTTTCGTCCTGCCGCTGACCCACTCGAATCCAATCAACGGCAATTTCGGTTAGAGGCAGAGGAATATTCTGGCGAATTTGAAAAGCCATGGTTTTATTTGTTTCCTCAACCGACATCGACGGCAATTCTATTAAAGTGACGAAGGAGGCAAAAGAGGGAATAGAAGCTACCGCCAGCTGGGTTTTAAATTTCATTTTTTTCAAGAGAATTTTAAGAAGAGCAGTCGTTTCCTTTTCCGAAATCTTGACGGCATTGGCTTGAATAACGTTATTGGCTCTTTCAAAATGCCCGAAGCTTTCCAAAAGAGCATAGTTGGAAAGCGTGGCATTGTTTTTGCTGCCGCTTAACTCCACCACCTTGATGGAGGTAGTTCCAATATCAACCCCGAGATAGGCGTTCGGTTTTCCCAAAAATCTGGAAAGAAAGTTAAACATAACTAGATAAATTAAAAATCTTAGTGTCAAATCCCTGCCTGCCGCCTGCCTGCCGGTAGGCAGGGCAGGCAGGAAATCCAAAATCCAAATCTTAGATGTTTTAGATTTCGGTCATTCGGTCATTGATTTGACATTGGGATTTTGTCATTTGAAATTATTACTGTAGTGTTATTATATCATTTTCTAGCCATCAAAAAAATGTCTTGGCGCAATTTTTTGACAAAAGCAAAGAATTTTGTTTTAGATGCCCTCTTTCCTCCTATTTGTCTAAATTGTTCTACTCCCATTCAATCCCAAAAAGATTTTCTCTGCCCGCTTTGTTTTGACTTGCTGGAAATCAATTCTTCTTTCTATTGCCCCAAGTGCGGAGGAAGGATTACTGACCCGTCTTTCTCCTGCCATCCTCAAACTCAATGCCTTTTGGCTCCCGCCGGCGCTTATTTTCCTCCTCTGCCGGCTCTTATTCATTATTTTAAATACAAAAAACTGGCCGGAGTTTCTAGTTTTTTAACCGCTCTTCTGATCGTTTATTTAAAAAGAATAAACTTCGAGATTGGCTCCTTCCAGATAACTTATATTCCTCTTTATCCGTTCAAAGAAAGAAAAAGAGGGTTTAATCAATCTCAGATTTTAGCCCAAGGTGTTGCTAATTATTTTTCCCTGCCGCTGGTAAAAGCTTTAAAAAGAATCAGAGACACCCGGGTTCAGGCAAAAAATAAAAATTCCCAGGACCGGCAAAAAAATGTCTTTGGTTGTTTTGTCCCCGCCGACTCAGAAACAATCAAGGGAAAAAATTTTCTTCTGGTTGACGACGTCTATACTTCCGGTGCCACTGTCAGCGAAGCGGTTAGAGTTCTAAAAGAAAACGGCGCCAGAAAAGTAATTGTTCTGGTAGCAGCTAAGGCGTAAAGAGCGGTGCATATTAGACAAAGTTCGAACATTTTTTGACGAAAATCCGAATTCTTAATTTTAAAATCCAATCGCTCGGACGGGCCCCATAGCAAAGCCTTCAGCTTGCTACGGGGCAAGCAAAAAGCAAGAATTTTTGCCTGACCCGTAGTTAAATCCGAAGGATTTATACTATCAGGTTTTACCCCGTAGGGAAACGAAGTTTCTCCTTCGGGGCCCGCCCTCGCTTCTTGCCCCGTAGCGTCCCGCAAAAGCGGGACTGCTTCTGGGGTTCCGTCGCCGCCGAATTTCGTTGAATGTATATGACCTAGAGATAATTTCACCTATTCCCGTTTGCGTCAGTTTTTATGATGTAGGCATCGTATCCTTCTCCCATGGTTAAGGGCGTGGGTTCTGTCGGACCTCTTGGTATGTCATGGGTATGTTTGTTTCCAGCAGCTATGATATACCCTCCGTCGGATGTTTGCCGTACCGAATTCATTCCACCCGGCCATGTTGTTGTCCATGTCCAGTCTCTGCCGAAACCATCCTCAAATATTCTTTCCCAAATCTTGTTCCCGTTTGAATCTGTTTTGATGAGATAGGGCTTGATTCTACCTCCCGCAGGGAGTTTAGATTTTTCGATGTCTTTTTCGATGACTTTTTCGAAGGGTTTTTCGATGCCTAGCTTTTCATACTTGGCTAGCAAGCTTTCGAAGCTTTCGAAGGGGGTTGTTGTAAATCCGGAAACTATATAACCGCCATCAGTGGTCTGCTGGACAGAGTATCCGAAGTCGCTCGAGTTCCTGCCGAATGTCTTTTCCCAGATTACATTCCCATTTGCATCAGTTTTTACTAAATAAACATCTGACCGTGCATCATTCCAAGATATTGCTCCTTCTGAATCAAGGACATGCCAGAATGTCTGCCCGACAATTATGTAGCCGCCGTCTGAAGTCTGCTGGATTGAATACCCGGCATCGCTTCTGTTGTTTTTCATTCCGAATGTTTTTTCCCATACCTTATTTCCATCCGCGTCAATTTTCAGCAGGTACATGTCTTCGGCGCACGGGAGCTCTCGCTCATTATCTATGTGTCCGCCTATACACTCCGCGTATATATAACCTTCGTCTTCGACGGCGAGGGCACCGGACGCTTTTCGATAAATATCCTTTTTCCCGCTCCATGAAGCTGTCAACCCGGCTACAATGTATCCTCCGTCAGAGGTCTGCTGGCCCGAGAATGCCATATCAATACGAGTCCCTCCGAATACCTTTTTCCAAACCTTGTTTCCGTTCGCGTCGGTCTTGATTAAATAAATGTCTTGCGGCGCCACCTGCCCCAGCTCTTTTGCAGTGTAAGGGCTCGCGCCGTAGGAAGTCGTTATCCCGACAATAAAATATCCGCCGTCTGAAGTCTGCTGGACAGAGCGTCCCATTTCATCTACTTCCTCTCCATCAAAAGTTTTATTCCACTGCATATTGCCGTTAGCATCTGTTTTAATCAGGAAAACCTCATCTCCTTTATCATATTCACTTTGCTGATGGTCTGTAAGTGAGGTCCTGTTATGCAGTTTGCCGGAATGGTACATCCCAGCAATTACGTACCCTCCATCCGAGGTCTGCTGCACAGAGTGTCCTGTAGCGTTGTCAAACAATCCTGATGGATTATTCTTATTCAGAGTACATATGATACTGTCGTCATAGCCCGAACAGACGGACATGGACATACCAGGTCCTCCAAATGATTTATTCCAAACTTCATTTCCGTTCGCATCCATTTTCACGAGGTAGACGGCCGTGCGTTCTAATGTTATCGGATTATTTGGGTTGTACGGATATACCGTGCCGGAACCTATCCATCCAGTAGCAATGTAGCCGCCGTCTGAAGTCTGTTGAACCGCATTCACTGCGCTATTAAAATCTCCTCCGAATGTTTTGGCCCATCCTTTCCTGGTTACTGACGTGTTTCCAGTAGGCGGGACGATGCCCTTGTCCTTTTGAATTTCTTCGGTGATATCTTTTTGTCCAGCCGCAGGTTCATTGAGCTGTGTTTTGGTTTTCGGTATTTCTTCTGGAATTAATTCTTGCGTATTAGATGGAGTAGGCATTTCTATAGTTGGTTTAGCTGGTTCAGTGTTTTCAACAAAGACAAAATAACCAGCCGTACCTAAAAGTATGACCATTACCACAACCAAAACGATATTCGCGAAACCTTTTTGATCCATCTTCATAAAGTTATTTTATTAACTCCTCTATTGAAACTCCTAACGCTTTGGCGATTTTCTGAACAGTGCCGATAGTCGGGCTTTGTATTCCACCCGATTCAATTTTGATAATCGTGGCGTGAGATATATCAGCCAATCTTGAAAGCTTATCCTGCGACAAGCCCCTTTCTTTCCTATGCTTCCTTATATTTTTAGCGATTGTTGAAATTGCCTTTGCCATTGTGATATGTTAATATCTATACTATAATATAGATAGTGTTCTATTGTTCGGCAATTATCTATATTATTATGGTACCGGATTTTAATAATTTAGTAAATGGGAGTTCCTTATTGTTGCCCGTGCACGGGAGGGCTGGGGCAAGGGCAACGTCTTTTCTTGCGGCGCTTTTTGCGAAGCAAAAAACGAAATTCGGCGGCGACGGAAAAAAATTGGAATCGGAAAGCGAGGGCGGGCAAAAGCTTGTCCCGTGCCACGACACGGGATTCCTTTTCGTTTTGTTGCGGAAGGTGGAGGATTCGAACCTCCGATCCCGTTTCCGGGATACCGCATTTCAAGTGCGGCGCATTCGACCACTCTGCCAACCTTCCAATACAAAGAGGTATGTTCAGCGTAGTTCTCCGAAAACCATAAAAATCCTAACGCAAAGGAAAACAAAAATCCAACCAGAGACACAAAAGAAACAAGGAGCAAGAAGGAGATCTTCTGTTCATTTAATGAGATATTTAGTGAGACAAAAGTAAACGGAATTAGCTCCTCTTCGCTGAAATTATCTCCAGTAAATCAAAGAGGTGATTTTTGGAATAATTTCCTCTGACAACCTCTTTAATTTTGTTTTTTAAATTCACCGGAAGAAATTTTTGAATCTCGTTAACCACATGGGATTCGGCAAAAAGATAGACCCGGCCGATTTTTTTGTCTTGAGAGAAGGGTTTGATTTTCTCTTTAAACACCTTGAGAAAATCGGAATTGATTTTCTCTTTGTCGATACTGTAAGACGGCCCGCCGCTGACGGCTTTCCCTCCGCTGGCGCGGGCAACGAAACCTTCCCGATCAGAATATCTCGGCTTGGTTATTTTAAAAGAAGCAACTTTGGTAATTTCACCCCCGAAAGCAATGTGAAAATCTGTTTCCAAACGCCCAGCGACAATGATCAGCGCTTTTTCTTTTTCAAATTGGGGAAATTTTTGAGAAATCTTCATAAATTTCTCTACCAATTACTAATTATATATGAACAGTGAGTCTAATTAGTATATCGGTATACGATTCGTAATTAGTAGCATTTTAGTGGTGTTCGTGGGCTGCGTCGGCTTTAGTCGGATGGATTGTCCCATCCGCATGTTCGGCTGGAGAATAGATAGTATAAAGCTTCATCTCCGAATCGGAGGTATTAACGATGTTATGCCGGGTGCCAGCCGGAATAACTACCGCCCAGTCGTCTTCAATGACGGTTTTTTCTCCATCCAAGATTGCCTCGCCCTTTCCCGATTCAATCCGGATAAATTGGTCAACATTGTCATGAACCTCTTCCCCGATTTCTTCTCCGGGCAACAAACTCATCACCACCAACTGGCTGTGGGGAGCGGTAAAAAGTACTTTGCGAAAATTCTTATTATCATTTGTTTCTTTCTCTATGTTAGCGATATATCCTTTCATATTTGTAGTCAGGTTAATTATTATAACTAAATTTTACCCTTATTAACCAAAGATTTCCAATTAGCTTATGAGGATTTGGTTTGTACTGAGCTTGCCCGCAGTGAGCCTGTCGAATCTGTCGAAGCGTGGTCTATTCTTAAAGTAGTTCGGACCCCAGTAGTAAAGCAAAGCTTACTACGGGGCACAGCGCATTTCGCTCCGACGCAAGGTCGGAGCGAGAATCTGGCCAAAAATTCCGCCTGCCCGCCGAAACTTTAGTGAAGGTGGGAACCGGAGCGGAAAGGACGATTTCAAGTTTTTCTTTGGCGGCAAATTCTACTGAGAAACTATGGGCGGTTCTCCAGAAGTCGTTGAGGGTGGGCCATTCACAATAAGGTCGAGAAGATTAGCTGCGGAGTTAATGGCTCCGTACGCCTTCTCTTCACTGTTATGCAAATCAATTATTTGCGGTTCGACTTTAACATTTTCTGTCGGGTTGCCATTCACCTTAAAATTGCCGAGGTCTAGATTGGCCATTTTATCTCTTGCTGTTTCATAAAATGCGGTAGCAGATTGCATGGCACTAGCAAGATCTGGATGGGTATTTTGTGGACTACCCCACCTCTCGGCCCGCGCGTTTAATGCCTTTAGGTCATCACCGCGGCCGTTAATGACCAGTTGAAAGTGAGTTATTATTCCAACGATTTGCGCCGCTCGTGATTCAGAAACGGCAACATTGTAATTTCCACCCGCATAAGCACTTTTGGCTTTCTCAAGATGTGTCTCTGCCTCGGCTAAAGATTGCTTTGCTTGCGGAATGGTAATAGATGTTGACTGTGCGTTTGCTGTCGCTATGAAAAATGAAATTACATTGTTTGGTTTTAGAGAAGAACTTTTTGAAGTTTCGAGAGATTGGATAGTTTTTTTAAGTTCATTGACTCTATCTTGTGCGGCATTAATAGCCGAAAGTGCTTGCGACTTGGTGGCGTTAACCACATTTGGGGTAGGAGTAGTAGCGGGTTGTTTGGGAGATTCTGGTTGAGTAAGAGGTGGCGTTGGTTGTTGAACAATAGGTTGAGGTTTTTTGATTAACACAAAATATCCCGCAACAACGGCGACAACAACTATTGCAACGACCAAAACTATATTTGCGAATCCTTTTTGATTCATATTCATAAAATTATTAGATAATTAGTTAATACTTTTTACGACCTTATGATTAAAAATTTTCTTTTCCCAAAATGCAGAATTGCCAACTGACTTTTTCGCCCAGAAAACCTTACAATTTGGTCGCCGAGCGAAGCGAGGCGACTGCCCCTTACTTGCAATTTCCTGTCTGGTGGACCCGAGGGGAATTGAACCCCTACCTCTGCAATGCGCCCCGCAGTAAATTTTCGCTGTCGTGTGGTCATTATACGACAAAATCAGAACCTTTTTTGAGCAAAACCCCGACTGATTTACCCCTTCGCGCACCCCTTCATTCAGACCATCGCAGAATGAAGGGGTAGCACGGC
>Ga0076035_113_pt1 | contig 33142 bp, 14 predicted proteins | sample RifGroB1_FD_68132 | JGI IMG/M metagenome (GOLD analysis project Ga0076035, IMG submission 68132) | Parcubacteria bacterium GW2011_GWB1_43_8b | reverse complement strand
ACTGTGGTATATGACGGTACTCTTGCGGGAACTGAAAGAGTTAAGGTATATAAAAACGCACAAATTAAAAACGGCAGTGTCGCTAACGGTCCGATACCCACAAGTCTTACCAGCGGTTCAACATCCAATCTAACTCTCGGCGACAGTGACACATCTGGAGGCCAGCCAACATTTGGGTCTTATGATGAGGTGAAAATTTATACCTCAGCTCTCACTGCCGACCAAGTTAAGCTTGAATATAACCAAGGCAAAACTGCCGTTTGGGGAGCAAAGTCGACTGATACCTCCGGAGTCGGTTCGTGGAGTGCCCGCGATGAGTATTGCCCTCCCGGAAATACCGAGGGCAACTGTGCCGCCGGCCAAAATCCTTCTCCTGTTGGAGAATGGAAACTGGACGAAAATACCGGTACAAATGCCCGCGATACTTCCGGCAATGGTTATAACGGCACCTTAACCGGCAGTCCTTTATGGTCAAATGCAAAGTATGGAACCGGCTTATCAACAAGTCCGAACGGAACTTTACAATATGTAACTGTTTCCGACCCGGGATCGGGTGATTTAGATTTCAGTAATAGTGTAGATTATACCCTTGAAACTTGGGTTAGATTTACAGCTATAGAATCCGCTGGTGCTGTTTACATAATAAGAAAAAATCTTGATGGCAATCCCGCTATTGCGGGTTATGGTTTGTCTATTACAACCGCGGGCGGAGCTTACACTCCAGCTTGTAATTATTGTGATGGGGCAGGTGGAACTTGTGAGAATGATTCTGTTATAGGTTCTACCAACCTTAATAACGGGCAGTGGCATCATCTCGCCTGTGTCATGGACAGGAACGGCAGCGAAGTCGGAACAGCGGGACTATATACATTTGTCGATGGAAATTTATTTAACTCTGATACTTCTCTGACCGAAGGCACAGCTGTAAACGGTTCTGCGTTTGAATTTGGTGAACATTCAACGACGGATGAAATGACAAACGGCGGGATTGACGGAGTAAAAGTAGAACCAGGGCAGTCCTGTCGCCTGGTGGAGAATGGATGAAAATACGGGATCAGCTGCCAATGATGCCAGCGGGAACGGCTTTAGCGGGACAATAAGCGGGGCTACTTTTGTAACAGGTAAGCGTAACTATGCTTTAAATTTCGACGGTACTGATGACTACGTAGATATGAATGATGTTGATTTACTGGGTGGCTCAAGCTATCACGATTTCTCCATCACCGGATGGTTCAATCGGGACACTTCCAATTCCGATGATACGATTCTTGCCAACAGAAACAGTCCGACGGAAAACGCCGATGACGGTTTTATCGTCTATATTGATGATTCGACGGACAAGCTCACCTTCGAGGTTTCCGACGATGCAGATACCGACGAGTACCAGCTGGAATCATCCTCAACTATTATATCAACGGGCTGGAATCATTTTACAATCGTCTGGGATGACAGTTCGGTTTCGGGAACAAAAATGTACATAAACGGAATTGAGGAAAATGTAACGAGAACCGGAACACTTGCGAATGTCGGAACCTTTTATGACGATGGCGGTAACGTAGACTTAAGGATCGGTGGAGAGTCCGATACGGCCACTGACTCGCCTTTTGACGGCAAGCTTGACGATATCAGAATTTATCGCTACGCCCTAAACCAGCAACAAATAAACGGTATCATCTCCGAAGGCGCGTTGAGATTTGCTCCTAACGAAGGCAGCCCATAAATCTAAAGGACACTAAAGGAAAGTAAAACCATGACAAATCAAAAATCCTTCAAACAACTCATAACCGATTTCAATACCGTTAAACCCGACTTTACTCCCCTAATTCCTTACTTAACCGGAGAATTAGAGGTAAACTTAGAGAACTTTAAAGGAAACCTAGTCGGTAAATGGGGCGCAATAAAAACCCTCTGGCAACTCTCTCAACTCAACGATCCTGAGCGTAGTCGAAGGACAAAATCCAGGTCAAGAATCTGGAAATCAACAAATGGTTATATCTTCTTAGTTTCCTGGTCAAATGCAAGTCTATTAAGGGTACTGGGAGTGAAATGGTTTACTTACCTTAAATCCCCAAAATCTCCTTTAACTTCCTCTAAGGGATGGAAATACATAGACCGTCTGGAAGGACAATTTTTGGACGAGTTACGCTCGGTAATTGCAAACATCGAAGAGGGTTTTGCCCGTCCAAACACTCAATCTTATTTGGATTTTCTAGGCTATTCGCAGGGAAGTTTAAAAGAAGCAAAAGGAGATGTGCAAAGAGCGAAACAGGATGGAATTTTAAAATCCGTTCCGGGAACGGGTTTACAAAGTTTGAGAATTGACTTAAAAGATTGGCACGAAGCCTTAAAGGGATCAGTTATTTCCAAGCCTACTACAGCAAAACCCTACAAATCACCTTTTAACTCCTTTAAAAGAAATTACAGGAATTTAGAGGAATTTAAGTTTGATTACTCTCCGGTTGACAATTTGGATCCCAAGTCACTTACCTATGAAATGTTTATCGAACTTATCAATAAAACCGACTGGAACTTAAGAAAACTGGTCGAGTCTTTAGAGGAAAAACAAAACACGGAAAATAAATTCTACCAAGTCGAACAATCCCGAATCCGCGGAAATCTAAGAAAAGTATAGGCAATTTAAAGGATTCTAAAGGAGACCATAGGAAATATATTGCTTATAGGTCCATTAACGCCCCTAATTTCCTTTATTATCCTCTAATTTCCCCTTGAACTTAAAGCAAATTCAGGCTAGATTTAAATATAAGCCTTATTGTGCAAAAAAAATACTCTGCCCTAATATTTTTGTTGACATTATTGTCCTTTGCTGGACTGATGATTTCCCAAGTCTCCGCCGCGCCGGCAATTTCCCAGATAACTGATAATCGCGGCAGTTATTCCGGTAATCAAATCCCACGCTACAATAAACTTGAAGTTACTTTTCAAGTTGCAAATTCTGTTGCCCAAAATTTCCAGTTGCCCTACGATCCCACCCCGCCTCCGGGAATAGATCCTAATGTCTACCCCAAGCACAAAGGAATCTCGGTAGATGCGGTTTTTACCGCTCCTGATGGCAAAAATTACTCTCAACCGGCTTTTATTTATCAACCATATACCATTCAAGGTCTGCCAGACGGTAATAAGATCTGGAAGGTAAGATTTGCCCCAAACATCCCCGGTATATGGAGTTATTATCTGACTGCAAAAGATGCCTCCGGTACAACCAGCACCCAAAACTCACCCAACTCATTTACTGTTGGTGCTTCCACAAATCGCGGTTTCATTAAAGTCAGCTCCAAAGATCCCCGTTATTTTGAATTTGACGACGGTACATATTTTCCCGCTATCGGACGGCATAGCCGAAGCATATATGACCAACCGGGATCAGGTGACAGAAACGACTATCTGCAATTCGGATCAAACGGTATAACTCTCATCCGCGACTGGATGTCAGGCTTCTACGGTTCAGCCTGGCTTCACTGGAAGGACGGCAGGAACACTTATGATCATTACTTGCCGCGTACCGGACTTGAAGGATATAAGGATCCAGCATCCGGATTGGAATACCTGACAATGGTCCTGGCACAGGGTGATTATACGGCAGGAGGCTGGTATTATAATTGCCGCCGCCAAGACCTATCATTCCCCCAACAACTGGCAAGGTTAAAAACCAACACAAACTACCGGGTGGCAGTCACCTATACCGCACAGGGAATAGCGGGACCAAGGCTATCAAATTATTCTAATTATGGTTTTGTTGCCAAAATCGGCGGTTGGGCGGATAACTGCGGTGAACCCGATAACCTGCCTGTTGTCACCAATTACGGCGGAAACTCAAGCGGTTGGTCAACAATTCAGGGAACATGGAACTCGGGAAATCAGACCGAAGCTCGAATCCACCTTGCCATGGAAAACGCAGTCAACGGAAAGGTTTGGATAAAAGATATTTCCCTTAAAGAAGACTTGGGTAATAACCAATACGGACCGGAAATGGTCAGCGAATCCTCCGCCGAATATGAATCTTATTACCCCGAGCGCATGGCTTACGAAATTGACAAGGCTATCGAGGCGGCAAATGACGCCAACATTTACCTGAAACTAGTAGTCATGGACAAAGGCGATATGCTCTGGTGGAAAATCCAAAACGACGGGACATTTGTCATCGCAGGCGAACAAGACGAGGAGCAGGGCTTTTACGGCAACTGGAGGTTTAACGATAAAAAGCGCTGGCTGCAAAACGCTTATTTCCGCTACCTTCAGGCACGCTGGGGCTATTCCCCCAATATCCATTCCTGGGAATTGACTAATGAAGGCGAACCCTATAACGGCAACCACTGGGCATCTGTCGACGAAATGGGCAAAGCATTCCACTGCCGGGTATTCGGGATAAGTATCGGTACAGGCGACAGTCAAAAGTGCAACTTTGAGCACCCGAATAAACACCTGGTAACAACATCGTTTTACCACTCATATCCCGACAGCGATTTCTGGGTCAATCCTAAATATCCGAATGTTGATTATGCGGACGTCCACGCTTATATCTCGACCGGCTGGCAGAGTAACCCCGAGCACCAATATGACGCTGCCCTATTCCACTGGGATTATGCAAAACAATTAAGGGAGTCGACAGACCGATATGCAGCTCAAGTAGGTATTGCCACCAAACCGATTGTTCGCGGTGAAACGGGAATTGATTACCTTAATAATCAAACCGAACAGCCAGATCTGTCCAAGGACAAAAACGGCGTCTGGCTGCATAACTTTACATGGGCGTCTTTAAGCAAAGACGCAATGATTGAGCTATATTGGTGGGGAGAAACCATTGACAGTCAACCCGGCCCGGACGGAAATACCGCAAACGGATTAATGGAAATCTATAAATACTTTTATGACTTCCTGCAAAACATCCCCTTAAATAACGGCAACTACAAAGATGCTCAATCCGTTTTAAGTAATTCCAACCTGCGGGTTGCCGGCCAGAAGGACACTGTTAATAACCGGGCTCACCTTTGGGTACAAAATAAAAATCATACCTGGAAAAAAGTAGTCGACGGTACCGCCCAAACCGGACTATCAGGTACCGTTAAATTAACAGGTTTTAGCCCAAACACCAATCTCAACGTCGAGTGGCACAAATTCAAAACTAACGGCCAACCTATTATTGCCAACGAACAAATGTCAACCGACTCAAGCGGTACATTAACTTTAAATCTTCCGACGGATTCAGGACTGACCGATGCCGGAGTAAAAGTAGGCAGCTATACTCTCTCACCCACACCGACAACAAATCCGACGTTAAAACCGGGTGAGCTGCACTTTGGACAAACAACGGCTAATGGCGCAGTAGACGGAGATTTCAATAACTCGAACTATGTGGACTTTGTAGATTATGCTATATGGAGATTAAATTTCGGAAAATAATATGAACTATCTTTATTCCACATTCCATATTCGACATTCTATATTCTATATTCCAATTATATTATTATTCCTCTTTCTCGCTCCTTCTGTCTCTGCTGCAATTTCCTTCCAGGAAACAATTGTCGACTCCGGTACCCTTACCGACCCTTGGGGTAAAGGCGTGGGCGACCTCGACGGCGACGGCGACAAGGACTTAATTATCGGTGCTTATTCGGGTGGTGGTTTAGTCTGGTATCAAAATCCGACTTGGACTAAACGTCAAATCAGTTCCGGAACCTTCAGTACTGACGTCGAATCCAGCGATATGGACAACGACGGTGATCTTGATGTAATAGCTGTTACCGGTTCCGGAACCAGCCTATACCGCAATAACGGCAGCGGTACCGGTTGGACATCATCGGTCGTAGCCAATCGGGTAATGCACGATATTGAGTTGGCGGACTTTAATAGGGACGGCAAAATGGACTTTGTTACCCGGAACCAAGGGGGTGACGGCAATCGCGGATACCTTTACTTGCAGGGATCGAATTTAGTGTTCTCCGAGCAATCCCGTAGCGATTTGTCCGCCGGAGAAGGGCTGCTGGTAAAAGATCTGGATGCCGACGCGGATCCTGACATCATCCTGGACCAGATTTGGCTGGAAAACAATGGCGGGGCCCTGTCTACCTGGCCCAAACATGCTTATGTGAATTCCTGGCATACGGAAACATTCATCGCTGCCTGTGACATGAATCTTGACGGCCGTCAGGATATCATCCTCTCACCTTCAGAATCAGCCGGCGGGATGCACCGGATTTCCTACTTCCGCTCACCTATCGATCCCAAATCTACAGGCTGGACAGAAATTATCGTCGATGCCAACGCTGAAACTGTCCATCATTTTGTCGGCTGCGCTGACTTTGACCGTGACGGTGATATGGACATTGCCTCCGCAGAAATGCAACAAGGAACCGATCCTGACGAGGTTAATCTCTACGAAAACCAGGGTAATAACACCGCCTTCACTAAAGTAGTCATTAGCTCCGGTGGTTCGCACAGCATGAGGATCGTGGACACGGATGGCGACGGCGATCCGGACCTTTTCGGAGCGAACTGGAGCGGTACCCAACCCGTAAAGCTCTGGCTCAATAATTCAAGTGCTCCAAAACTAACGCTTGATTCTTGGACATACATCAATGCCGACAACAGCCGTGCAAATCAAAAATTCGGATTAAATGCTAAAGACATCACCGGTGACGGCTATTTTGATATCGTATCAGGACAATACTTCTACAAAAATCCCGGTTCGACAATGACCGGAACCTGGTCCAGAACCGCATTTCCTCAAACTAATCTTGATGCACTTTTGACTCTTGATGTAGACGGCGACAGTTATGGTGACGTCATCGCCATGAACGGCAACGGCCAAGTCTATTGGCTGGAAGCTGCCAATACGCTGGGCTCTTCCTGGACACAAACTTTGATCGGGTCATTAGGTACAGCCGACGAGGGCATCAGTTCTCAGGGCTATCTTAGCGCTCAACTCAAGTCGGGCGGTAGACCGGAAATTATCATAAACGTCCCGGGTAAACTTGCATTTTTTGAAATCCCCACCAATCCCGCTGCCGGTAATTGGCCTCAAACCACCATCACTTCGGTCATCACTTCCGAACCGGAGGGTGTGGCTGCGGGTGACATAGATAAGGATGGCGACATGGATGTTGCTTCGGTTGTTAATGGCACTCAAGTTGCCTGGTGGTCCAACACGGAAATTGGCGGTGGCACATGGACTCAGCACAATCTGGGCACCCTACCAAGCATCTACGGAGACCGCTTCGGGTTGGCCGATTTTGACGGTGATGGTGATTTGGATTTAGCGGCAACCGTTGCCAACGGAAGCGCCAACGGCGTTTATTGGTTTCGTTCCCCCACCAATCCCACTTCCTCCTGGACCCGCACTACCCTTTTATCCGGCAGTACCAATCCTGCCGTCGACACTATGAACAGCATGGATGTGGCTGATATGGATAGTGACGGCGATCCCGATATAGTAACCGCCGAACACCGAGGTAACCAAAGATTATTTATATTAGAAAACTCAGGCACGGCCACATTCACAGTTCATACAATTAGTACCGGTATTGAAAACCACCTCGGAGCCCGGGTTTTTGATTTGGACAGCGATAAAGATCTGGACATTATCGGCATAGCCTGGGATAGCTATCAAAATCTGCATGTCTGGCGGAATAACGCGATTTCCGGTTCTGTCTTACCTACTCCCACTTCTACATCTACCCCTAAACCCGGTGACGCCAACGGCGACGGAAAGGTTGATTTTATAGATTACGCCATATGGAGGCTGCACTTTGGACAAACAACGGCTAATGGCGCAACAGACGGAGATTTCAATAACTCGAACTATGTGGACTTTGTAGATTATGCTATATGGAGATTAAACTTTGGGACGTAATAAATTTATTTCAAAATTAAACGTCCCTATCGCGTTTAATTATTTAATTATTACGCGATGGAAAATAACTATTTTAACTAATATTATGTTTCTTACATCCTACATCCTACATCTTAAATCCCGAACAATATTCTATATTCCATATACTATATTCTTATTATTGTTATTACTCTTCCCGCCTTCAGCATCTGCTCAAACTACGGCTGACTGGTATATGTCGGCCGCCAATCCGCAAAGAACTTCCTGGGTCAGTAGCGAAGTCAGGGGACCGTTCAAACCTGTCTGGTACCGGCCGATTGATCCGTACATTGATAATAAAGTCCAGGCAATTGCAGCAAACGGATCTATCTATGTAGCCACCGCCAAAGGACTTTATGCATTCGACGCCGCAAGCGGAAATCAGCGCTGGGTATACGGTACCGAACTGCCTTTGGGAAATTCTCCCACCTATTATAACGGTACTTTATACGTCGGCGGATTCGACCATAAACTTCATGCCATAAATGCTGCCGACGGGATCAAAAAATGGACATCGACCGAGGTCGGCAGCGGATTTACAACGAATCCCCTGGTTGTCAATGATTCTTATACAGGAAACGTACCGGTTATTTTTCTCGGCAACCGCGATGGTTATTTCTATGCATTCGATAGCACGGGAGTTGTCAAATGGAAATATCAGGCAGAAGGGCCTATAAATTATTCAGCCAGCTACAAAAATGGAGTCGTCTATTTTGGTGACGATGATTCTTACGCCTACGCATTAAATGCCGCAAGCGGTTCATTGGTTTGGAAGTCTGCCAAATTTTCCGGCGTCGGTTTCGATATGTACTGGCCTGTCATCTGGACCGACACGACGGTTAATCCGAACAAGGATTATGTTATCTTTACCGGCTCGATGAAAAGCGCCTGGATGTGGTTTGTCGGAAACAGCGACATGTCGCATCAGGATAATTTCGATATGTATAAGAACGTATCAGGTCTTTGCGGCGCAACGGGGACCGAACCCTATCTTTGGGCAAGCGGAACTCAAACGATAAAATGTGACACCATCTATAATTGGTACAACGATAATGCAAAATGGGGCGGTAAACCTCCCTGGAACCGTATAGTTTACGTTCTTGACAGACTAACAGGTGTCGAAAAAACACCCTACGCACCGATCAACCCGTCACCCCATGACGGAGGCGGTCAGGGCTACCGTCAACCGCCGATAGTCGGTGCGGATAATGTCATATATACCTTTATCGGGTATCGGGCAGGAGGCAACGGAGGTTCCACAAACGGGATATCCGGTTGGAAATTCGGAACGCCTTACATCTCCCGGCTTTTTGATGAGTTTGCAACCGGCATGGACGGGGCTGCTGACGAACCCCGGGTTCTGACCTCCGGAGGAAATATTGTCTATTATGGAGAAGGCAATAATCATCAGGTGTGGGGCGCTATTGAAATCTCCAAACCAATCGGCAGCAATGCCTGGTGGAAATGGGATACAATAAACGTCCCGGGAGCAACTTCCAAATATACAAAAATAAGCCTTGACGGGAAATTTGGCGGCCAAAACGGCTCTTATTCTTATTTTGACGGTCTGTTAAATTTCAGTCCTATTCCATACAACGGCAAGCTTTACTACATCCAAGGAAATATTTTATTTGCCCTTTCGTCAACGGGAACTGCAAGTTCACCACTATCTTTATCTCAAACTCCGGCTAATCAAATTAGCGCAGGTATCGCAACAAGTGCTTCTGCAGTTAAGTCCATTCTCGAGTCAGAAGTACAAAAAATTATCGATGTTTATACCCAACAGGGAAAAATTTTGCGCCCGGGATTCCACGACTCCCACCATGTCGGCGGTTCGATGGTTCTACCTGCTACCTACGCACCCTACTACATTCCGGGCAGCCACCTGATGGAATATTTCCACAATCCTTCCGACACGGTTTATACGTTAGTAGAAGCCCTGCCTTATTTGTCTTCTTCTTTACAGAGCCAGGTAAAGACTTACCTGCAGAATAATTTCGGCCCGGGAAAAACGTACGACGTTGCGAGAATTGCCCACATCGGCTGGCAAGCCGGAGCAAAAAGAGAATCAGGTGACGATACTTCGGAAATGACGGCAACCCTTACAAACAGCAACGGTTTAGCATTTTACCTTAACTTAACCCCGCAAACATCCATAACAGGTCAAAATGAACGCCTAAATATCGGCTCCTTTCCGCCTGAAAATTTTTATGGTGCCTGGAAATTCGCCCAGGTATTTCCAACGCAAGCGAAAACTTTATTCGACGCGATGAAAGCCAAGATGCCCACTCCCGGAACGGGTAATGATATGGGTTACTCCGGAACAAGTGATACAAATTCCAATTTTGCCAAATATCCATATCTTCTGAACCAATATCTCGCCGGCTATAAAGGTTATCTTGAATTGGAAAAATTGGCCGGATATACCACGGATATCAGCCAGAGTACAAAATACCCGCAATATCAAAGTTTGCTAGCATTAAAGGTAAACACCTTTAACGAAAATGTCCGCTGGACAGAAGCTGATGAATTTATCAATGTATTAAATACTGCCGGTAATTTTATGTTTCTGGTTCCGGAAATCCATGACTATTTGCGTTCAAGCAGCAAATACACCCAAATTCAGCAGGCGTTGAATAATTCTTTGATAGTCGAGCCTTATTGGTTTGTCAGCAAGTACAACCGCTCTTTCAGCGAATCATATTCCCGGCCGCTTTACGACTATCCTGCCCTTTTCCAAGCCAGGGCATACATACTGAAGCAATCATTCCCGGAATTGGTAAAATATCTGGATGTCCCCGCTTTTGAGAGAGGCGACCTATTTTATATCCAAAACCTGACGGCCGCTCTTGCCGCATCAGGTAACTCGCCATCGACAACCCCGACGCCGACCTCAACCGCAGCTAAACCCGGAGACGCCAACGGCGACGGAAAGGTTGATTTTATAGATTACGCCATATGGAGGCTGCACTTTCTTTGGACAAACAACGGCTAATGGCGCAGTAGACGGAGATTTCAATAACTCGAACTATGTGGACTTTGTAGATTATGCTATATGGAGATTAAACTTTGGGACGTAATATGAACCATCTTTATTCCACATTCCATATTCGATATTCTATATTCCCTCTCCTCTTATTATTTTTATTTCTTTTCCCGAAAAACGTATCTTCGCAAACTTATTCAGGAACGCCTTTTAACGGTCCCCATGTTATTCCGGGCAGCATTCAGATTGAAGATTACGATGCCGGCGGTCAGGGTGTTGCCTACAATGATACAGACTCGGTAAATCAAGGCGGCCGGTACAGATTAACGGAAGGAGTTGACATCGAAACAACTAACGATGGATCAGGCAGTTCCTATCATGTCGGTTGGACCAAGCCCGGTGAATGGTTAAAATATTCTGTCAACGTAACAACAAGCGGTACATATAACCTTATACTCCGTAGCCAACAATGGGGCAGTTCTTCGGGAGGAAAAGTAAGACTTGAAGTAGACGGAGCAAATGTTACCGGATCTATCGCTCTTGTAATGGGTGTCTGGAGCGGCTGGAATACTCATACCATACCTAACATATCCTTAACTTCCGGTCAACATATTTTGCGTTTATATATGGAGAGTACAACAAACGAGTACGTCGGGAATTTTAACTGGATGTATTTTGAACTCACCTCTCCCGTCATCCAACCCGAGCCGGTGATAAAACCGTCTCCGGGAGCTTCAAAATTTTACGTTTCGGTTAACGGAAATGATTCAAATCCGGGAACATTGGCTCAACCTTGGAAAACAATTACCAAAGCGGCAAATACGCTCACCTCTGGTCAAACTGTATATTTTCGCGCAGGCACATATAACGAAAGGCTCATTCCGAAAAACTCCGGGGCAAAAGATAATTACATAATATTCTCCAATTACCCAGGTGAAACTGCCACAATTGACGGCACATCTCTATCTATACCGAGACTGGAAGGATTGGTAAACATAAAAAACAAATCCCATATCAGAATTGCCGGTTTGAAAGTAACAAATGCCGGAGCCGGTGTGGCCGACGGATTCTGGAATATGGGTATTACCGTAGAGAATTCCGACCATATCGTAATCGATAATAATCTTATCAGTCACATTTATTCATTAGGTGTAGACGTTAATCACTTCTCAAATTACGTGTTAATCGACAACAACGAAATTACGGATACTAATTTTGGCGTAAAAGATACTGAAGTTGCACTCGGTATCGCATGGTATTCACACCACGTTGATGTCACGAAAAATAATGTTCATAATACAAAAAACGAGGGCATCGATCCGGTCGCCGGAGCACACGATATCAGAATATTCGCAAATTCTGTACACGACTTAAACGCTGCAGACTGCAGTATCGGTATCTATATCGATGCCTGGACAGAACATGAATACAACATCGATATATTTAATAATATTTCCCACCATAATTGTGGGGAGGGAATAACTGTTGCCAGCGAAGGAGGCGGTTTGCTGGAAAACGTCAGAATTTTTAACAATATCGTTTATAATAACACCGGTACACTGGGAGGGATTGGAGTTGCAAACTGGACTACCCTAAACGTTTCAGTTAATACGCTTAATAATATAAAAATAGTCAACAATACAATTTATGCCAATCAGGGTGGTGGCGTCGGTATCAATAATTCTCACGCCGGCAATGTATTAATCAGAAATAATATCCTTTACCAAAATTCCGGCGGTACAGTAAAGATCTACCCGGGAGTGGACAGTGCTAATATAGTCCAAGATCACAATTTGACAACCAATCCGAATTTTGTAAACGAAAATGGCGCTAATTTCCATCTCCAGTCAGCTTCAGCGGCAATCAACGCCGGGTCTTCGGTTGACGCTCCGAATTTTGACTTTGATAATTACACGCGACCTGCAGGATCAATATATGATATCGGGGCATTCGAGTACGGAGCTTCAAATCCTTACATTTCCCCCAGTCCAGCTATGATATCACCTACTCCTACCGGTACCAGCGTAAAACCCGGTGACGCCAATGGTGACGGAAAGGTTGATTTTATAGATTACGCCACTTTGGACAAACAACGGCTAATGGCGCAGTAGACGGAGATTTCAATAACTCGAACTATGTGGACTTTGTAGATTATGCTATATGGAGATTAAACTTTGGCAAGTAAAATTCCAATGAACAAATTCCAAGTTCCAAACAAGTTCCAATTAACAAAACACAATTAGTTTGTTATTTGTTTACTGTGATTTGTCCTTCGACTTTGCTCAGGATAAATTGATGGTGAGCTTGTCGAACCATTTGTAATTTGTATATTGTAAATTGTGATTTAAATATATGTATCGCCCTAATCATTTATCATTGGTCATCTATCATTTAGCATTTATCATTCTGCTGTTTTTATTATTTCCCCTTTCGGCGCACGCCCAAACTCTTAACTTCAATTATCAAAGCGTAATTGCCAAAGGCACTCAAGGACACGCTCTGGGCGACATGGACGGAGATGGAGATATGGACATTATCCTTGCCGAGGGTGAATTTGTCGAAAATGAAATATTTGCCTGGCTCGCCTACCCGAATTGGAGCATTCACGCAATCGACAACAGTTTTATTTCCACATTGGACTATGTTCCGGAGTTACAGGTTGCAGATCTAGACGCTGACGGGGATACGGACGTAATAGTACCAAATAGCGACAATAACGGTCCGAAAACTCTCACCTGGTTTGAGAATTTAGGCACGGGCCAATCATTTACTCGGCGACAAATCTGGTCCCAAAATGATGAACATATGAAGGATATGGCAATTTCCGATCTGGACCGCGACGGCAAACTCGATATCGCCATTCGCTATGAAGCTAAAATGCGCATCTTTTTTCAAAACGGCAAAACCAGCTGGACTATCTATACTCAAGCTGTCGGCGAGCATGAAGGCATGGACTTGGGTGATTTGGACGGCGACGCCTACCCGGATATGGTCCTGAATGGTTATTGGCTAAAAAATCCCCGCAACCGTACCGGCAACTGGACCAGGTCTGACATCGACGCGCGCTGGTTTAATGAAGGCGGTGGCTGGCCCAACAGTAGCGCCCGCGTGGAAGTCGCCGATATTAACGCTGACGGCCGCCTCGACCCGATTTTTTCAGATTCCGAACAAACTAACGCCATTATCTGGTACCAGGCAACTAATGCATCCGCCACCACCTGGCAATCACATGTCATTGTTTCATCATTTGATCGGGCGCACTCTTTGCAGGCGGCCGATTTTGACCGCGACGGGGATTTGGATGTTTTAGCAGCGGGTCTGCCCGGGAATAATAAAATAATAATCTATCTTAATTCTAATTTAGGCAATTCATGGAACGTCTATACCCTAGCTAATAACTCTAGCTACATTGCGAAGGTTGGGGATATTGACAAAAATGGCAGCCCGGATGTACTCGGCAGCCGCAGTTTTGACAGTGGACCTATTGAAGTATGGTTTAACCAAACCGCGCCGACCGCATTGCCTTTAAATAAATGGACCTACTCGGCAATCGACAGCAATTCCACTAAAGGCCAAGCCTTTGGATTAACATTCGCGGATCTTAATCGTGATGGCTATACTGACGTATTAACCGGCAATGTGTATTACAAAAACCCGGGCGGCAATATGCAAGGAGATTGGTCAAGAAGTGCTGTAGCAGAAGGTACTGATTTTAAACTCACGCTCGACGTTGACGCGGACCAATTTCCGGATGTAATCGGTAACGGCCCGGATAATTATGTCCGTTGGTACGAGGCAGACTCGGTAGGTCAATTGGTCAAGCGCAAAGACGTGGCGACCATGGCGCCAAGCCAACATTCATCCGGCCAGGGGTATACCGCCTCCGATATTGTAGCAGGAGGTAAAAGCGAATTCGCGCTAAACGGCGGACCGATTAGTGGCAACGGCGATCAGCACAGCATTTTCTATTTTACGATTCCCTCAGATCCGTTAAACGCCAATTGGACAAAAACACAGGTTGCGGTAAACGCAACCGGCGATGGCTTAGCTGCGGCGGATTTTGATAAAGACGGTGATGCGGATTTATTAAGCGCGCTGGGCACCGACGGAAAAACCATCGCCTGGTGGGAAAACAATAGCTGGACGCAAAAGACCGTAGGCACGCTAAATTCCACCTGGGCAGATGTAACCGCTGCTGCGGATTTTGATAAAGACTCGGATCAGGACATTGTTGTTGCCAAAGAAGGCGACCCGGGTGAAGTATATTATTTTCGCAATAACGGTGGTGGCAGCTGGACCCGCTCAATAATTCTTACCGGTTCAAACACCGCATCAATGGACATCGGCGACTTGGACAGAGACGGTGACGTCGATATAGTTGTCGGCGAGCATAAAGGGGAAAAAAGGGTGGTAATCCTTGCCAATAATGGAAGCGGCGGCGGATGGACCCAAACGGTAGTCGGCAGTGCTCCCAACGGGGGTGATAATCACTTAGGTACCCGACTTTCCGATCTAGACCGCGACGGCGATCTGGACATCGTCAGTATCGGCTATGACTACCCTTTATATGTTCACCTCTGGCGTAATGATGCGATTGTAGTTAATCAACCTACGCCGTCTATTACCCCCGCTCCTAAGCCCGGAGATGCAAACGGAGACGGCAAAGTGGATACTGCCGATTATGTAATCTGGCTAACGCATTACAACCAAAATACTTCGAACGCTTATAAAGACGGAGATTTTAATTCTTCAGGCAAAGTCGACGGGATTGATTATGCGATATGGTTGATCAACTTCGGAAAATAATATGAATCATATCCGATATTCCACATTCCCCATTCAAAATACCCAAATATAATCTACTAGTTAATAGATAGTATTAGTAGAGTACTTAAATGTGTTACATTTATATATAAAGAAATATTACGATATATAGGAAAATGGGGCTTGACAAGGTTTTGTCCTAAGAAATATAGTTAGCAAAGACAAAATTATGGAAAAAACTCTTGCCCTTATCGAAAAATATATTCTATACGCAATAATCTTTTTACTTCCGATTACTGTTATCGCAATTTCTCCCAATCCTTTTATTGTTCCCAAATTGGCTGTACTAGCTTTCGGAATTGCACTTATACTTTTGGTCAGGGCTTTGAGAATAATTACCTCGGGACGTCTTGATTTTTCCGTAGGAACCTACGATTTTCCGGTTGCCCTATTTGCTTTAGCTTACCTTTTAAGTACGATTCTACGCCTTCCCAACAAAATGGAAGGACTGCTTTTGCCCGGAACCGCTAGCATTGTTTTGGGAGGAGCGTTACTTTACTATTTAATAAATCAACTTAAAGAGGGCGATAAAAGAATTGCATCGCTAATTCTTGTTTTTTCATCGGCAATATTTTCTCTTTTGACTTTACTTGCTTTCTCGGGTCTTTTCACCAAAATCCCGCAACTACCCGCATTTATCCGGGCAAAAGGTTTTACTCCCGAAGGTGGATTTTTACCGTCAGCAATATTTTTGGGTACACTTTTACCTCTGGCAATCGGATTAGCCATATCAGAGAAAAAGAATACTATTAAGGGCTTCTTGGCAGGAGCTTGTGTTGTGATGGTTTTGGGTCTGGGATTGTCCGTCTACAATATTATTCCCGGCCGTCCGTATTCTCCCCGATTCCCGAGTATGGGAGTGTCATGGTCAATTGCGGTTGACTCGCTCAAAGATTCGCCAATATTGGGAGTGGGTCCGGGTAATTATCTGACCGCTTTTAACCGATTCCGACCGATTAGCTTTAACACATCTGACTTGTGGGCGGTAAAATTCGCAACCGCTTCGAATTATTATCTGAGCGTCCTGACCGAAACCGGTATGCTTGGATTTGCCGCGATAGTCTTGCTTCTCTTATCTTTGTATAAAACCGCGCGCCAGGATATCAAAGAAAGAAAAATTGTCCACTGGGGATTTGCTGCAAGTGCAAATTTGATATCGCTGATAATCTTGGCAATACTATTAGGATTAGCCCCCGCTACGACCCTGCTAATTACTTTACTTTTTATGTTGCTTGCCTTAAACAGCAAAGCCAAGCATACGCAACTTAATCTGACGGCGCAAGGAGTTCACTCTGAAGCAGCCCAAGGAATCTCAGCTCAAACGACCCAAGCAGTCGCCTCCCGCTTCCCTGCTTTGCTTATTACAGTACCGGTTATTGCTTTGGTTGCACTTTTCCTCTTCCAGGCATCAAGAGTGTTATTGGCAGAATACAGATTTAAAAAAGCACTTGATTACCTTATTGCCAACGACGCAGTCAAAACCTACGATACGATGAGAGAGGCAATTAAACTAAATCCCAGAGTCGACAGGTACCACGCTACTTTCACCCGGGTGAATCTTGCCTTGGCTAACGCTATTGCCCAGAAAGCCGCAGGTCCTGAGCCCGCCGAAGGACAAGCTCAGCAACCCGCTCAAATTTCCGATACTGACAGGCAAAATATAACTACTCTGATTCAACAGGCTATTGCGGAAGGAAAAGCGACTGTTGCCCTTAACCCACTACGAGCCGGCAACTGGGAGATATTGGGGCAAACTTACAGAGCCATAATCCCCTTGGCACAGGGGGCTGATGCATTCGCTGTCCAAACTTATCGACAAGCGGTTGCGCTTGATCCAATCAATCCTAATTTAAGAATAGCGCTTGGAGGAATATACTACGCCAGAAATGATTTTGAAAATGCAGTAAAAGTTTTTGAATTGGCTGCAGCCGTCAAACCCGACCATGCTAATGCACACTATAACTTGGCTTTTGCTTTAAGAGAAAATAAAGATCTTAATCGTGCTGCAGCCGAGCTTACTTTGGTATTATCGCTTATTCAGGATAAAGAGGGTCAGGATTATCAGGTTGCCAAAAAAGCATTCGAGGATGTGCAAGCCAAAGTCAAAGCAGAAGCACCCGCCGGAAAGGAACTTAATCCCCCGCAACCCGGTCAGGAACCTGTTATCCAACCACCGGTTGAACTACCTGAAGGCTCGGAACCACCTGCAGCGCCGGCTTTACCATCACCTACACCAACGGTTTCTCCAACACCCGTAACTTCAGAAGGAGAAGTGTCCCCCACTCCGACAAACATACCTTGATCAGTAACCAGTAACCGTCGGAGCAATTGTTGGAGATATCACTACCTTCGTTGGAATAACGGTTGGCGCTTTAGTAGGAACGATGGTCGCGGTCGGTATCGGGCTAATCGTCACTGTCACTGCCAAAGGTGTCGGAAGTGGTGTAGGAGTCAGAACCGGAATTTGATCAGAATCCCCTGCCACACCCTTTTGCGGTTCATTATTGATATTAACCACACCCACTTCGATAATCTTATTGTCTGACGGTCTATATAAATATGCTTTTTTCGCGCCGGTATAAACCAAAACCTTATCCCCTTGCTGGGCGTTTTTGAAAAACGCTTGGTCTTTTACCTTTTCCAAGTCTGTAACCGTTGCAATTGTAGGCGCTTCGCCTTCCGGCAGTTTAATAATTTTCCCCACCTCGTCGACCAAAGTATCGACATCCCGCTGCGACATGGCATTCTCATTCGCTTTGATACCCAACCACTCGGGTTTTATCTTGGCAACTGCTATCGTCCCTCCGACAGCAACCAAAATAAAAAGCATAACAAGTAGCTTTGCCGGAAATAGCTTTTTCAGGGAAAATCTCCTGCGGGAAGGTTTTGCAGTTTCTGATCCTCCGTATTCTTTTGAAGGAACTAATACTTCATCATTGTCATCCATAGCATCCATAGGTATCTAACTTTAATAACACAATTAACCGAGCATATCAAGACTAAATTTTGTCAGGTATAATCAAATTATGTACATAAAAGCTCTGAAATATTTGAAAAAAGAATCAAGATTTATATTCGCCATTCTTCTTAAAATCGTTGCTTTTTTCATCTTTATAACAGGACTTTATTACCTAGTCTATTTATTACCACTTATCAATTCCGCGAAAGTGTTATCCTCCGCAAAAAACGCTGCTCAGGAAGCATACTTCATTCTTTCTGCCAACCGCGTCAGCTTTACCCAGCTTGCTAAGCTTGACCCTGTATCTCCTTTATACACCGATCAAAAAGACTCGGCTTTCGCAAGAGTTGTTGAAACGCAGGAAAAATCAGCTTCGCTGAAAGAAGTTAAAATAAATACCTTTTTAACCAGAAGAAATACCAAAAGTTTTATTAATAATGAATTTATTAAAACATACCCCGAGCTAATTAAAAGTACAAAAGCGATATTGGAGAAACAAAAACAAAACCTTGATGAGTACAAATCTTTAGACGGAATTTTGGGCAATATTTATTTGTACAATCCCGAAACAGATTTAAAAAGCGATGATTTTTCTGCCGATAGAGAAAAATTAGCAGAAAGGGCGGCGGCGGCGGCAGAGGGTTTGGGAAAAATTTCAGATAACCTCGATTCTTCCCAATTAGCCACCTCAAAACTGATTGGTAAAATAAATTACTCGATTACTTTATTAAACGCAATTTCCGTTTCGCTTAATAAAAATCAGATCGATAGCGCTCAAAAGCAAATAAGCGCGTTCATAAAAGATTATTCGGAAGTCAAAAAAGAAGCTGCTTATCTTCAAACTTCTACTCTAACGTCCAATGAAAGCGTTAAAATTTTACTTACTCAGACACAGCTTTTACAAAAGTATGAAGAGTTAATAGCCAAAATCGAGGAAGAACAAAGAAATCTCAAGATATAACGTTAACCATACAAATTACTGTGACTATCAATGGTTACAAAAATTACCGTGTCGTTTCCCTTTTTATCAAGCGTTGAAATTCATCCCCGCCATAAATGGCGGGGTTTTCTTGAATGCTGTTATAACAAAAAAATTTTGAATTTATCTTTTTCATTTTGCATTTTGAGATTTGAGATTTGAATTTTGATTTTAAATTAATTAGATATTAGAAATTTAATTTATTTTTTTCTTCTACCGATTACTGGTTACCGGATACCGGCTACTGGTCAGTCCGCCCAGTAAAAACCCTGTTCTTCCCCTCCTGAGTAAAAATTACCATGTCTCATCAAATTTTCTGTTCCCGGTTCTGAGTGTAAAACGGGACAATTATTCCATCCACCAGCAAGCGATATTGTTCCTGACCCATCACTTGTGGTTTCTACAACTCTGAAAAGATATCTTGTCGCTGTTGTAAAGCTAGTACCACCTACAACAATATGAAAATCAAACTCAATGTTCTGTCCAAGGGCGGTCGTAGCTTCAGGTGTGTTCGCAGGTTTAACTCTAGAATAGGTTTCTAGCTTGTCAGTTCCTGTCACTCTGGCAACTGTAAGTGTAGTGTCATCAGCTACGCCGGTTTCTGACGTATATACCCAAGCATCGCTGCCTCCTGCCGCACCCACATCAGTCCAACTTCCAGTCGAGCAATCCAAATCTGTACCTGTTCTAAATTGTAATTTAAAATACTTAGAATTTGCTGTTATAGTCGCATCATTTACGGTAATATTTACTCTTAATCTGACTTGTTGTGGATTACCCGAAGAATCATAACCAGGAGGGTCATATGCAAATGGAAGCGGCATTAAAGCCGTATCTTCATTCAAGTCAATACCAGCGGTTGACGACCATGGGTCAGTGACATTTTCGGAGCTAGCAGGATTGACATACCAGCGAAAATGGTTTTGAGTAAAAGATGCTATCACTACTGCAGATATCCTTCCCCAGTCTATTGATATCTGAGTAGATCCCACCATCCACTGGGCAAAGTATTCGTTGCTTTCCCCGTAATCGGAAGATATTCCGGAAAAGGTAGAGCTTGTCTTCCATGACTGCTCCGCTCCCCAATCGGCTGCATCGGAACATTCATTGCTTGCTGTTGCCAAGGGACACTGGGCATACGAAATAACACTCGCTCCGGTATCTATCCAAAAAACAGTCAATTCGCGGTTGGCAGTATTTATTGATATTGAAGGATAAAAGTCATTTGCTCCTGTTGCATCAGGGACCAAAGCTGCAGATTGCCAAGTCGCTGTAGCATTATCCCAGCGCTTGTATGAAACTTGTGTTGGCGAGGCATCGGTATACACCAAATGCACGTCATAATTTGTCGAGTCGGATACTGCGGATAATGTCTTTTTGAATTCGGTGTCGGAAGGAACTGTATCAATTGCATCTTGTGTACCGGGAGTAGCAGATATGCCAAACGATTTTTTGCGCGTAAAACTTATCTCATAGCCGTTGACCGTATTTTCAATCCAGACAGTGAATAAAAGATCGGCAGTCGGATTGTAATCAATTTGGGGATAAACGTTTGTGTAGCTGGCGTTGGAAGTAATAGCGGCAGTCCTTTCTACCCCGCCGGCATCGGTTACGGTGTTGTAGTCGATGTTGTAGTAAGTTGCGTTGAAGCGCCTTGAATACCAACTGATATGGGATTTGTTGTTTGAGTCAACGGCAATTGCGGGATCCGAGTTCTGGTAAGTTGAGCTTTCGGTAACGCCAACCAGGGTTCCCAGGCTGTCGGCATCGGTTACGGTGTTGTAGTCGATGTTGTAGTAAGTCGCGTTGAAACGCCTTGAATACCAGCTGATGTGGGATTTGTTGTTGGAATCAACGGCAATTGCGGGATATAAGTTGGTGTAAGTTGAGCTTTCGGTAACGCGGTTCCCAGGCTGCCGGCGTCGGTTACGGTGTTGTAGTCAATGTTGTCGTAACTTGCGTTGAAACGGTATGATTGCCAGCTGATATGGGATTTGTTGTTGGAATCAACGGCAATTGCGGGATTGGAGTTATCGTAAGTCGAGCTTTGGCTGACGCCAACTACAGATCCCAGGCTCCCCGCATCGGTAACAGTATTATAGTCGATGTTGTAGTAAGTTGCGATGAAACGCGTTGAATACCAGCTGGTTCCCAGGCTGCCGGCGTCGGTTACGGTGTTGTAGTCAATGTTGTCGTAACTTGCGTTGAAACGGTATGATTGCCAGCTGATATGGGATTTGTTGTTTGAGTCAACGGCAATTGCGGGATATAAGTTGTGGTAAGTTGAGCTTTCGGTAACGCCAATGATAGTCCCGACGGTGCCGTCGGGCTGGATGGTTACGTAATCGATATTGTAGTAGGTTGCGTTATATCTTTTGGACCACCATACAACATGGGCTACCCCGTCTTTATCCACTGCCACATCCACACTATGAACATTATTTCCTCCGTCCTCGACGGAATTGCTGGTTACCCTCCGGTTGGCATCCCATGGCCAATCTCCGGGCCGGGAAGTAAAGCTTATCTCATAATCAGTACTCGTATTTTCAGCCCAAACAATAAAAAGTTTGTGGCTTGCCGGATGATAATCGATTTGGGGATATATGTTTGTATAGCTGCTGTTTTCGGTAATAGGCACCAAGACTCCTAAACTGCCGGCGTCGGTTACGGTGTTGTAGTCAATGTTGAAGTAAGTTGCGTTGAAACGGTTTGAATACCAGCTGATGTGGGATTTGTTGTTGGAATCAACGGCAATTGAGGAATTATAATTGTCGTAAGTCGAGCTTGAGGTAACACCAACCACAGATCCTAAACTGCCGGCATCAGTTACTGTGTTGTAGTCGATGTTGAAATAACTTACGTTGGAACGCTTTGAATGCCATGTGGTATGGGATTTGTTGTTGGAATCAACGGCAATTGCGGGATTGTAGTTGTCGTAAATTGTGCTTGAGGTAACACCAACCAGGGTTCCCAGACTGCCGGCATCGGTTACGGTGTTGTAGTCGATGTTATCCCGCAGTCCGTTGAAACGCTTTGAATACCAACTGATATGGGATTTGTTGTTGGAATCAACGGCAATTGCGGGAATTAAGTTGTGGTAAGTTGAGCTTTCGGTGACACCGACCAGGGTTCCCAAGCTCCCCGCATCGGTTACGGTGTTATAATCGATATTACGGTAAGTTGCGTGGAAACGGTTTGAATACCAGCTGATATGGGATTTGTTGTTCCCGTCAACGTCAATTGCGGTAGAGAGGTTGGTGTAAGTTGAGCTTTCGGTAACACCGACCAAGGTTCCCAAACTGCCGGCGTCGGTTACGGTGTTGTAGTCAATGTTGAAGTAAGTTGCGTTGAAACGGTTTGAATACCAGCTGATATGGGATTTGTTGTTGGAATCAACGGCAATTGCGGGATAGTAGTTTTGGTAAGTTGAGCTTGAGGTAACACCAATGACAGTTCCGACCGTGCCGTCGGGCTGGATAGTTACGTAATCTATATTGTAGTAAGTTGCGTCATATCTTTTGGACATCCAGACAACATGGGCCACTCCGTCTTTATCCACTGCCACATCCACAGCATGAATATTATTTCCTCCGTCCTCGACGGAATTAGCGGTAGCAAAGTCGTTATCCGACCAAGGGTTATTCCGGGTATAGGAAATCTCATAGTCACCGCCTGAGGTATTTTCAATCCAAACAACAAAAATCTTGTGGCTTACCGGATGATAATCAATTTGGGGATAAATGTTTGTGTAGCTGCTATTCTCGGTAATAGGCACCAAGGTTCCCAAACTGCCGGCATCAGTCACCGTGTTGTAGTCGATGTTGCTGTAAGTTGCGTTGAAACGGTTTGAATACCAAGTGATATGGGATTTGTTGTTGGAATCAACGGCAATTGAGGGAATGGAGTTGTCGTAAGTCGAGCTTTCGCTGACGCCAACCACAGTTCCCAAGCTGCCGGCATCTGTAACCGTGTTGTAGTCGATGTTGTAGTAAGTTGCGTTGAAACGCCTTGAATACCAAGTGATATGGGATTTGTTATTTGAGTCAACGGCAATTGCGGGATAGGCGTTGTCGTAAGTTGAGCTTTCGGTCACGCCGACCAAAGTTCCCAGGCTTCCCGCATCGGTTACCGTGTTGTAGTCGATGTTCCAGTAAGTCGCGTTGAAACGGTTTGAATACCAACTGATATGGGATTTGTTATTTGAGTCAACGGCAATTGCGGGATAAGTGTTGGCGTAAGTTGAGCTTTCGGTGACACCTACCAAGGTTCCCAAGCTGCCGGCATCTGTAACCGTGTTGTAGTCGATGTTCCAGTAAGTCGCGTTGAAACGGTATGAATGCCAGCTGATGTGGGATTTGTTGTTTGAGTCAACGGCAATTGCGGGATAGGCGTTGTTGTAAGTTGAGCTTTCGGTGACACCTACCAAGGTTCCCAAGCTGCCGGCATCTGTAACCGTGTTGTAGTCGATGTTGTAGTAAGTTGCGTTGAAACGCCTTGAATGCCAGCTGATGTGGGATTTGTTGTTTGCATCAACGGCAATTGAGGGAATGGAGTTGTTGTAAGTTGAGCTTTCGCTAACTCCAACGATTGAACCGATCGTGCCGTCAGGCTGGATGGTTACGTAATCTATATTGTAGTAAGTTGCGTTATATCTTTTGGATATCCAAACAACATGGGCTACCCCGTCTTTATCCACTGCCACATCCACAGCATGAGCAGTATTTCCCCCGTCCTCGACGGAATTGCTGGTTGCGAAATTATTCTTAACGAACTTTGCCAGCAAAGTTTCAGCCTCTCCGGACGCCGGAGAACAGGCAGCGCCTGTCGCCGTATCTTCCCATTGGGGAGTCGGCGAATTATCATCATCCCAACGGCAACCTTCAAGTGCAGTTCCTGATGTGAATGTGGCATACATATCACGCGATGCCAAAGGCACAACATTTCCGTATGTATTCGCGTCTGTTTGATTGTCAGAAAGAGTTGCCGCTGTTCCGAAAGATAGTGTACTCCAGAGAGCTTCTAAGGGTTGGTTTGAACGGACTGCTTTGATAACATAATTAGCTCCGTCGTAATACCTTCCCATTACCCAGATGTAGTTGCTGGAATCAAGATTTACATAAGCATTGGCATAGGTATCCGTTGCCCCCGTTCCGTCAAGTGCCGTCACTGCAGATTCCCATGTTACTGACGGGTCGCTTCCCGACTTTGTAAGGTTTCCTCTTCTGACAATAATGTCGTCGCCGCTCTTTACTGCGAGTACCGCCGAGTCAGTTGCTGATATGGTTTTGTTGAATAATGAGAAGTCATTAGTGTCATATGTTCCGGGAGATGTTTCTCTGGTCCAGTTGGTTCCGTTATTTACAGATGCCTTGAATTCTATTTCATCATTATCATGGTATGCCAACCAGTGGACTGTATTTGTCGCATCCAGGAATGTCTTTCTCTGGAATGAGTAATTACCGGCGATGGCTGATGAGCTTCCTCCTTCGCAGGTATTGTCAAAGGTTATTCCGGTGTTATTCCCCGAGTCTGTTAGTCCTGACCCTGTTGTAAAGGTGTTTGTTGTAACTGTCGTGTATTGGAAGTCTACATAGGATACCGTATAGGATGCATCATTATTGGTAATGGTAAAGGCAGAGGTTGATGATGCACGGATTAGAAGTAGATTATTACAACTTGTACTCCCACCGAGTGTTAAATCAGTAACTACTTGGGTAGAACCCGAGGCAAAGGTAACTGTTCTGGTTGCACTATTGATTATTGAGAGAGTTGAAAAGGTACTGCTTCCGGTTACTGCCTGAGTAGTTCCTCCCGCTCCGTCGAGTACCGTTGTATTTGTACCTGCTGAATAGGCTCCGTTTACTGTTAAGTTACCTGCAACATTCACCTGATAGTTAGTTCCATGACTTAATGTATTGCTTGTATCAACTAAAAGTGCTCCGTTCACATCTAATGCATCTTGTAAGGTCCATGTTATTGCAGTGCCAGCATTATCTATTGATAGATTATAGAAAGGATCTGTTGTAGATGTAATTGTTGGACTCCCGCTTGTTGCGTCCAAAGTAACGGTTCCCGAGTTGGCGGTAAATGTTCCGGAGTTCACCCAGTTACCCTGTACTTCTAGGTTGTAGTTGGATCCCGATACCGTATCGAGAGTAGCCGAGCCGCCTATTGTCAATGTTCCCGTTAAATGATTTGATCCCGTTAAGTTTCCTGTTAAAACATATGTATCGGCTCCGGTTACTTGCAGGTTATTGTAGGGAGCTGTGGCTACATCAACACTTCCTCCCGAATTAATTGCGGAATATTTAACTGTTGAAGTACCGGGTGATAATGTTCCGGAATTTGAAAAGACCGCCGCAGTTGCTCCGTCACCCGCAATTTCTAATGTATAACTGCTCGCACCTAGGTACAGAATGTGGCTGGCTGCAAGAGTAAGTTTAGATACTTTGGTATTGGAACCTAAAGATAATTGAGGAGTTGATGCACCGGATGATATAGATACTATTCCCAGATCCTGCGGACCTGTCGAGCTTGAGTCTGTAAAAGTCTTTGTCCCGGTCGGTTTAAATGTCCATGTACCGCTTCCTTCACTGTATGCACCGTTTGTGTTAATGTCTACCGTTCCTACAGTTGATATATTGTTGCTTCCGTTCATTCCCAAAGTTCCGTAGGTAATTGCCATATCACCCGTTACATCCATTGAAGAGCTTAGGTTAAAACTTGCCGTACCTGAGGATTCACCAAGTGTGAGATCATAAAAGGGATCGCCCCCGGTATTTATTGTTTTTGTTCCGGTTGTTGCGGTGAATGTAACCTTACTATTATTAGCAGTAAATACACCTGCAGAATCATTCGTCCAATTTCCTCCCACTTTGATTGTACCGTCATCTTCTGTCGACGGAGCAGTTAAGGTTGCCGACGGATCAATGTCGACATTTCCGGTAATTACATGATCTTGCGTTGTCCCTCCGGTAAAGGTTCCCGAATTATCAATATGCAGTCCTCCTGTTCCGGCAGTTGTCACACTTCCTCCGGGTGCAAAGGTGTCGCTTGTATTTATATGCAGTTCTTTATCTGTTGCAACCGTCAGGGCGCTTGTTGTTACCGAAGAAATCAAATCATCCGCGTCTGCCGTATTCACATCTACCAAATCCTGAAGTACTAATGATGTTGCCGCTTTATCACTCGCCATTATCAACCTATCCTCAAAAAGATCCATTGAAATATCGGTGGCTCCGTCGGTAACAGTAACAGCTGCTCCTTCATAATCCCCCGCATCATCAACATATATTAAAATTGCGTTACCGGAAGTAGGCTTGAGGATTCTTTGACTGTAAAAGCCACTGCCATTGATGGTGGGTGAGTAAGTTGAACCTCCTTCAACAACTATTTTGACAACTGTACCGTTTTCGGTTGTATCGGCGGTTGATTCGTCTGTCTGTCTAATTGTACCGGAAACTAAAATACCATTCACATCTCCGATTACCACCATTCCGTCGTCTCCGTCTCCGTCTTCAACGTATCCAACCGCTACCTTGGCAACAGCACCATATCCGCTGATGGTGGTTATTCCTCTGTCTTCGGTATCGGTTCCATTCGCACTGGATCCAATCTGAAGTGCTGCAAATGTTTCATCCGCATTACATGTAACCGCGCGCGTACTCCAGTTCACCGTGCAATATGCAGACTTGCCGTTTTCGCTTGCTGCTAAATCTTCATATGCAACCAGAAAATGGGTCTCGTCGGTAAACGTACAACCCGGCCAGTTGGCGTTACCGTCTGTTGGATTGAAATCAGCTTCGCTTCCGAGTGTGATTGTAGTACCCGATACTGTTCCGGCAACCGCTCTGCCTGTACTTGAAGCTGTCTTATACACAAGTACAAATTGATTGGCTGTACCGCCTCGATCTGCGGTTGAACAGGCAGAAACGTACAGCGGATTGTCAGTGGTGACAGTTGCAACCGTGCCGGGTGTCGTCGTCGTGCCTGACACATCCACAACAACCATATACCCATCATTTCCGACGGCACCGTCTGTTGACCGCCAGGCACCGAGATATTTGTCGGTATTGAGTTTTGTGATTGCATTCCACTGTGAGTGATAATCTGTTGAACCGTTACTGTATTCATCCTCAGCACCACAGGTCACAACAGGCGGCGTACTCGAATCGGCCGTACAGACTACAGTTTGAGCAGTATCGCTATTTCCTTCATCGTTGTATCCGATCGCTATTTTGTCAGTAGCAATACCTACGCATTTTTCCCATTCTGTATCGCCGTTTCCTGAATATTCGACCTCGTTTCCGAAAGTAATTGTAGTGCCACTCACAGATCCTGCCCTAACTTTTCCGTCTGCGTCTGACTCGTTGGTATATACAACTGCAAATTTATCTGTAGTTAGTTTACATACACCAACAGTTTCATCAATGGCATTTACGACTACGTCGTTTGTCCCGTCGGTATCGAATGCAGCCTCCGTTCCCCAAGATATCGTAGTTCCTGTAACTGATCCGACACGGCAAAAGCCCGCCGAACCGTCCACATAACATATCACAAATTTATCGGTCCCGATCTCCACTGCATTAATTCTGCTTATTGTATCAGCATTAAATTCACTGCCGGATCCGTAAGCTGCGTCAGCTGCCAAAACATCGCTTACAGGTGAAGGCAAATCTAATAAAGACAGTCCGGGCCAGCCGGTCAATAACCAACTGGTTGCCAACAAAACCGCAATAAAAGCTTTACCGATACGTCTTATTTTATTTGAACCGATTCTATTTATAATGTTTATACTTTTCTTTCTCATCTTTATTGTTTAACAAAGGCCATCCCTGTCATCACTTCACCTTGACTTCCGTGTTTTTTTTTGATAAAGTTAATCCAAGTTAACATCCCCCGCCTTTATGGCGGGGTGATTTTTTTTACGGGCGATTTTCTCCTTTAAACTTTCTAACGGAACATAATAATCTGAATTTATAATAAGTTCTTTTGATATATGTCCTCTGGCCGAAATAACAATTAATTTCTTCCCTTTTCTTTTAAGTATTTCTAGTAGATAGGCAAAATCGCTATCACCAGATACAAGTACTAAATTTTTATATTTACCCTCATTAATTACTGCGTCTATTGAAAGTTCAACATCTAAATTAGCTTTTTCTTTATAGATACCCTTTTTATTTATCTTCTTTATTGGTTTTTTTATCACTCGATAACCAAATTTATCAAGTTTATCTAAAAATTTAATCTGTTTATTATTTTGAGGATCAAAACCCGTGTAATAAAAAATTTTGTCTACATTAAAATTATCGCCGAAATACTTTATCAATTTTTTAAAGTCTATTTGATATTTAAGCGTTTTCGACGCGTAAAAAATATTAGCGGCGTCAATATAAACCGCTGTTTTTCCTTTTATGCTTAAAGATAATTTCTTTTTTTTCATTCTTTTGATCATGTTTATTCCTCTTTTTATCATCCTTGTTATTTGACAGGGGCCACACCTGTCATATTAATTACCCAAAGTTCCTGAATTGGATGCTGATTCGACTTCCGATTGCGGAGTAGGTGTTAAATTTGTAGTTGCAGATTCACTTGCTGGATTATTCTCAGTCAAGGGACCAAAAAGTTCTTCTAAAATGTCATCTTCCGATATACTAGTATTCTGATTGATATCTTTATCTAATGCCGGGAGGTTTAACAGGAACAAATCTTGTATTTTTAAAGGAAATTTTGTTTGCGACTCGGTCGGAGGACCCAAAAATATCTCTCCGTTGACCAATTTCGGATATTCTGTTTCGTTTCCCAATGAAATATCTGCGGTTTTATTATCAATTATTGAATAAGCCTCGCTTCTCCATAAACCCGCTATATCTTTGCGGGCATAAACTATATAGTCTCCTTCTATATAAGAATGACTTGCCAGATCTCCTTGTGTAATTTGACGGATCACCTTTCCGTCATAAACAAAAACTTGCCAACCTGCCTCGCCGGAGCCTTGCGTAGGCGGGTCCACCCATCCCTCCCAAACAACATTTCCCTTTTTATTAACTTTAGGATTGAGGTTGGTTCCGGAATAAGTCAATTGAGTTGTAGTCGAAGTTGGAATATGATATAGAAATATCTGCCCAGTTCCACCCACATCTTTTACCCAAGTTATATATTCTCCGTTTGTTTTTATCTGTTTATCGTTCAAACTACCTTCAGTTATGTAGGTTTTTTCGCCTTCAAAAACATAGTACCCGTGAGAAAAACCCTCAACTGTTTCGATCCCTACTTCAAGATTTCCTTCAAGTAGAAATTGGGCAAGTCTTGTATCCCTTTCTGCCAGTTGGGCAAATGACGGTTTAACATAAATAAAAATAATAGCTACTAGAATAAATGGTGCCAGCCAAAATTTAGTTATTCTTGAAATTTTTGTATTATTTAAAATACTGGTTACCGGATACCGGATACTTCGTCCAAAGGACGACCGGCCTATGGCCGGGGTTACCGATCTTATTGCCCTTCTTATCTTATTAATAAACCTCTGTAATAACAGATAATATTTCTTTGTATATTTGTTAAAATATAACCCCATAGCGATATGGTTTCCAAATCTATTGAGCCTGTTTTTATAACTTTTTAATATGTGCTTTATTCCTATATTTACTTTTTTCATAATTTGAACTTAAAAAATGACTCAAAGGGTCCAAAGATCTTTCTAGATCTCTCCCTTTTGAGCCTAAATTTACAAGTATTTATATATTTTTACCGGCTACCGTCTACCGAACTAGAATTTACCCAAATAATTAAGATCGATATCCCCTATCCTTACCCAATTACTACTCAAAGATCCCATCCTTAAATATATCGTTGCCATCTGATTTGCGGTATCCCAATCAATACCTGCCCCATCATCGATTTGCGCAGCTGTCCAGGAAACAGTAGTCCAAGTGCCGCCGGTTCCTGAAACTTTCCCTGTCTGAAAACCAACAGCAGAACTTGCATCATCTTCCCTGTATATATAAACATCAAGCACGTTATTAGCAGCACTATTAGAATTAGTCACAAAGTCAACATCAATTGCGTTTCCTGTTGTATCCCAGGCCGAAAAGTCTTTCGGTAGAGCCACTTTTAGCGCCACCGTATTGTAATGCAGAGTGCTTTGGGTTCTTACCCATTGATAGTAATTTCTTAGAGTCGCACTACCTGTGGCAGTATCGGAAGTCATAGTCCCGGTTGTATTTGTATCTGTTCCTGCAACATATGTTGCTGAAAGGACTGCGCCCGGATATTCCGGAGAAACAGTAAGAGTTTTTCTTGGTCTCGCTGTTCCGTAGTAGATCTGTGTATTTGCATCAACGTCAAATGCGACTCCGTTTGAGGCTGTTAATCCCAAGGTCAGCGAATTATTGCTTAAATCAAGAACCAAAGTATCGCCTGAAGTTGCAGTATCTCCAATTGTTACCGTAGCTGCTCCGGCCATTTCAATCACGGCTGAAGAATCAGCTAGATTGATATCGGCCGTTATACCGGTTCCAACGTATAATCCATTATCCCATCCGTTCCCGATATTTACTGCTGTTTCTGCAGTACTAGCTCCTCCTGTGATTGTATCTATCGTTACCCCGTATAATGTACCTCCGGCTACTCCGGCTGAAGTCACTTGAAGTCCGGCTGCAATTTCCCCAGCGGTTCCTGAGCCTGTTATAGTCGCATGAAGTGCAGCATTCGTCCCGCTCGACTCACCCTGAACCAAAGTAACACTTAGACCGTCGACAGTGTCTGTTGCCGTTGCATTACCTGTATTATCGATAACAACCATATCAACAGACGGCGCATTTGCTTCTACAATATTAAGATTCTCGCCGGTTCCGAGTGACACATCAACATCATCACTTATTGTTGTCAAGCCATCCTGGTCAACTTGAAAAACCACCGCATTGCTGTCACGTATCTGGAAATCGGCAGCTCCTGTTAAGTCAAACCAAATATCCCCAACATCCAAACCTCCTGCAGTAACCTGTAAAGGAGATGCTGTTGAATTTGTCAAAGTGATCAATTCCAATAGCGCCTGTTCGTCTTGTCCACCTGAAGTTGAATTTGCGGATTCTGATATTGTTAGTCCCGTATCAATACCTGCTCCCTGGAAGTCCCAGTTCCATCCGATCGACCATGCATCATTATCCAAAGCCGTATCATTAGTCGTCGCCACCGTCAATGTATCTAAGGCTCCTCCTCCGCCCTGTACTGTTAAATCAACCCATCCTGAACCGTCACAATAGTAAATGTCTGTGGTGGTAGTGTAAATCTGGCCTTGTTGTGCAGCTGAGCTGCATGTAGGGGCTGAACCGGATGGGTCAATAAAGAGTAGTCCCCCAGATTGTCCGCTGTCTGCCAGTCTGAATCTTGTATCGCCGGATCTGGAAGCAACCAATATATCCTGGTCTCCTGTTTCATTAAGTTGAACTAGTGCTTGACCTGTCTTTGCTCCTTCGACATCCAAAAACCCTTCAGGGGTCGTATCAGTTCCGATTCCCACGAGTCCTGCAAAATAATTCTTGGCATTAGTTCCCACCGAGTAAAGATTGTAGGATTCAACTGAACCTACTCCCGACTGGTCCTCAATATAAATTCCGTAATTATTCAAAAAACTCCCTCCTCCGGTATTTGAAGCACCGGCAATATTTATGCCGTATCCTTCGCTAAGAGTTCCGGAACCGCTATTGTAAACTCTGAAGTTTCCGCCGAAAGCATAAGCCAAATCCCCGGACGAAGTGTTTCCGGCATCTCCATCTATAGCCGACGCCCATTCAACATTAGTTGAACTTGTATTTTCAACTTGCGAATAAACGCCAAAATTATCCAAACCGTTTCTGGCAAAAATATAAGTACCGAAAAGCTCATCCGTTGACAGATCCCCGACAGCACTTATATATTGACCATAGCCTCTAACCGTTCCGCCGGAAGCCCCTGTCCTTGTTACATCAACATATTGTCCGTACGTATAATCGTTCCCTGTTGATACATTTCCTGTATCCGAAAGAACTATATTTTGGCCTTTAATCCCATTTGTTGCTGCTGTATCTGTTGAAGCAACATTAATAAATTGTCCTCTTCCGCTTGTCAATCCTGTCGCAGAGATTGCAAGAATATCTCCTGTTGTTGCAGAGTTTGCTGTTAGTTGGACAAGCTCTCCTCCTGATGCAATTATTCCTGATGATGAAACCAATAGGCCTGTTCCTGTGGTTAATCCGTCGAATGAGAAATCTGCACCTGTTGTTGATGATACGGAATCGGCTGTTAATTGAAGACCGAGATTAGAACCGGTTGATGTAAAGGTTGCAACGGTTGTTGCGGAAGAGGTTGCAGCTATTGGTTCAGAAAGAGTTGGGTATAGGATGCCCTCTACAGACTTGCTCCAGTAACTTGTTCCTCCCGAACAATCCTTCCATTCCCAGGTTGTTCCTGTTGACTCATAGGAAAGACAGAATTCGTCTGTCTGGCCGGTTGTGAGTACCTCGTTGGGAC
>Ga0076035_106_pt1 | contig 33575 bp, 35 predicted proteins | sample RifGroB1_FD_68132 | JGI IMG/M metagenome (GOLD analysis project Ga0076035, IMG submission 68132) | Parcubacteria bacterium GW2011_GWB1_43_8b | reverse complement strand
ATACCCTATCCCGACAGCCAGTCCGATAATTAAAAAAGCTAAAACAAAAAGGAGAATATCCTTTTTATTTTTTATAAAAAATTCTTTGATTTGAATCAGGTATTTCCTCATACTTTATAAACTTTATACTTTAAACTTTTAACTAATTGTTACTATCCCCTACTCTAGACTACTTCCGCGTTATAACAGCTTCCGCCCTTCGACAGGCTCAGGACGAAAATTGCCCTACACAACTTCACTATTGTAGCAATTTTCACAATAGACTATTTCCGATCTGTCAGGAGCATAGCTTGTCTCAAATTCATTGGGACAGGGAGAATCTCCGTGTTGGTGCTGGATTGTATTGGTATAAACCTTGTTTTCTGATGACTTACCAGCACATTGGCAGGTTCGATGCCAGAGTTTAACCGGATTACACAAGATATTTCGCTCTCCATTCCTACATCCGGGACAAAGTCGAGGAATAGGAATTTCCATCTTACGATAGAACCGAAGCTCTTGAGAAGTTATTTTAAACGCAAGTGTGCAGTTGTGTTCGCATTTCTGTTCGTGTTCACAGCCAATAATCTCATCTAAAATATGGTCATCGGTTTTCTCTATTGAGTCCGGGAGTTCATCTGCAGTTTTTGTTGCTCGATACCCTCTTGTCTCTGGCTCCATCCATCTATACCCTAAACTTATTGCATCTTCTTTCTTGATAGGAAAATAGAACTGTGTCATTGCCTCGTTATACGCAAATGGCGAAAACTCTTGAGGGAAAAATTCGCCATACTTGTAAACGTTGCCCCTGGAATCAATATAAGGATTTTCGCTCATTTCCTTGATAATTTTTTCCTGAAGCTGGGTATATTCATCTTTGTTATACTGCTTATTCAATATGCAGTATTGCTTTTTTCTTAAACCAATACACCCAAATAGATCTTGGCTGACGCGACAATAGTCGCAATACTGTGCCCTTGCACAGTTTTCAAACGTGTTGGCAGAGAAGTAAATATTTGCATCCAGGTATCCCACATTCACCCCATCATAAAGTAGTGATGCTTCTTTGTCTCCCACTCCATACATATCCTGAATATCTTTCGCGTGATTCATCTGCACGCCATATTTTGCATTCTCACAATTTGCACAATTAAAGCAGTGTATGGAATTTTTGCAGTTAGACAAGTTATTACCGGAAGAATTAGTGCACTTGACCGTGTTTGCATACTTATGAAGCGCACTTTCTCGCAACCGGATATATTCCGAATATAATTCTCTCTGGGTTTTGTAGTCCTTATCCATAGCGCCTATACTTTTATGATATTCCTCCTCTGTAAGCTGTTTATTGCGGAAAAAAAATCTTTTATTGCGCAGGTTGCTGCTCATAAAGCAATCGGAAGAGTTGCGACAATCAAAAAGATATGAGCTTTTCAAACAATCCTTGCAGTCAGATATGAACTTACAATTCACACAACGTTCTGAATCTAAGGCTTCGTAAACATTTTCCGAGTTCAAAATAACCATGGAATCAAATGTGTCTCTGCAACTCCACGTGCCTTTAGAGTAAGAAACGGTATCGGAATCCAGTGTAGATGGCGAGAGATATACGTTTTTAGAAAACCATGTGTAATCAGAATAAGGCGAATTCTCATTTTGGTAGGCTTCTAAGTTGGGTCTGGGCACTGCATCGGAAAGTTCTTTCCATTGAGTAAAAAAATTTTTGCTTGGGTCATACTCCCGCCCATAATCCATAGGGTCCCATTTGTCAGACCACCAGCACTCATTGCAGTATATGGGAAACTCAACCTTATCCGGATAGTGAGAAATAGTTTCCTTACCGCACAGAGCGCACACACATTTGTGCATATTGAACTCATTGCGGAAAAGCATTCTTCTCTTCATCCTGCACTCCGGACACCAAGTCGGCGGCGGCACATCTATTTTTTTATAGAAATCAAAATCCTCCGGTTCTATGACGAAATCTGATTTACAGTTTTGACAGGCTCTAGTCTCGGATTGATCCATATATTCTTACACAATATACCAACTACCAAATACTAGCTACTATTCAATCAACAGAAGTACTGCCATTAATGCTATTCCCAGAACTATAGCAAATAATTGAACGGCTGATGTTTTGGGATGATCGCCGTGATTATGGTGCAAATCGGGTATCAAGTCAGATCCGGCTATGTAAATAAACCCTCCGGCGGTTATTGGGATAAGATAGATAAATAAATTTTCGACGCTTGATCCGATGACAAAAACCGCTAAAGCTCCCAAAACCGCCAATAATCCTGAAAAAAAATTCAACAGCAAAACTTTTTTGGGCGTCAATCCTCCTTTTACTAGAATACCAAAATCCCCAATTTCCTGGGGTATTTCGTGCAGGATAACTGCCAAAGTAGTGGTTATACCCAGAGGGATATTCACCGCAAAGCTGGCGGCAATTAAAGCTCCATCTATAAAATTATGAATTCCATCCCCTACTAGGTTCATTGTAACCACCGGATGGAGACGATCCTCCGATATGTCCAAGTGGCAATGTCTCCAACGGATAAATTTTTCCATCACAAAAAATAAGACAACTCCGGCTAACACCAGTATTGATGAAGCGAATCCCCTTCCCAGTTCTTCAAATGCTTCCGGAATGAGGTGAATAAAGGCATCTCCCAGAAGACCTCCTACGGCCAAGCTGACCAGAAAAACGATGATTTTTTTTATTTTTTCCGTATTGAGAGCTAATGTTAAAGCTCCCACAAAAGAAATGGCGCTGACGATAAAGACACCAACCAGAGCATAATACATTGACATAATGGATAATTATAAGATATAATAGCCGAATTGAGAAGGGTTTACTTATTGATTTAGAGATCTAAGCAACAGTCTACCCCCCCCCAAATTTTCAGAAAAATTTAATCGGGATGCTCATAATTCTAACTATATTTTTATCAGATAAAAATATATACAAATATGGCACATACTAAGCAACTCGGTTCAACCAAACTGGGCCGAGAATCGGAGTCCAAACGGCTGGGGGTAAAAAGACAGCACGGCCAGCCGGTGAGAGGCGGAGAAATTTTAATCAGGCAGAGAGGCAGCCGTTATTTGGCCGGGAGAAACGTCAAAACCGGTGCCGATGACACCCTTTATGCCGCTAGAAACGGAGTGGTTCAGTTTAGATCAGTCAAGAAAATTAAATTTGACGGCAACATCCGCTACGCCACCCAAATAAGCGTGAAGTAGAATCTTTTATCTTCAAGATGGCTTCTGTGTATGACATAGAAGCCATCTTTGACATAGCAATATCCCTATCCTATTATATAAAAGAAGGGAGGAACAGTCAGATGCCTCAAACCTGGTGTCCAAAGTGTCAAGGGTCGCTGCCGCTAATCTCTGCGAAGTTTTGTCCGCAGTGCGGCAGCAAAACTACAGTGAAGTACCTTCCTACATGTGTCTTCTGCAAGAACGAGCTGTTGGATCACCACAACTTCTGCAGTAAATGCGGTCGCAAGCGCGATCGCGAGCGCGAAGTGGTTCTCGGACCGCTTCCCCCATCGCTCCTGAAACGGTTTCTTTACTGGCCATTCAGTGCTAGGCACTGAGAGGACCGGCGTTGTACTCCTCGGGCGGCCTGCTGGTCGCCCATTCAATTTTCTGGAAAAATTTCTATTGTTACTTCAACGATTTTAGCTATTTCTCCCCTACCGATTTTAACGGGGATGGTTTTAGTCCCGATTTCTTTCATGGGTTTAATCTCCAGGTCAATCTCGTCTTTGGTAAAAGGTACTTTTTTTTGCTGGTTGATAAAATCCAAAACTTTTTCTTTTATCTGATCGTCGTGAATGGAGCCAAAGACCTCATTGTGTTCCCCGGTCTTAATTTTGAATTGGAAAGTTTCTTTAGTCAGTTTTTCCAAAAGTTCATCTATAATCTGAGATTTTTTCTTTTTCTCCGAATCCTCCCTTTTCTTCATTTCTTCCTTTTCTTTTTCAACCTGAGGCGTGGCGGCAACAGCCAGTTTTTTGGGAATCAAAAAATTTCGGGCATAGCCGTCAGAGACGTTTTTTATCTCCCCTTTTCTGCCGGTTCCTTTAACGTCTTGAAGAAATAAGACCTTCATGGTGTTTTAAATTTTCGTACTCAAAAATTTCGCCGCTTCTTCAATCCACAAATTGTCGTCAGCGACAGCTTCTTTGTCTTCGGAAGATTTCAATTCCACGTCGGGTGTGATCCCGTTCTGGTCAATTTGATGCCCTTGGGGGGTAAGCCAGTGAGCGATGGTTATCTTGACCATTGAGTCGTCGCTTAGAGGAATCAGTTCCTGGACAGTTCCTTTGCCAAAACTCTTCTCTCCCATAACGGTGGCACTGTTGGATTCTTTCAAAGCTCCGGCCAAAATCTCGGAAGCGGAGGCCGAACCTTTATTTATCAAAACGACTGTCGGGATTTCTTTGAAAACAGACGGTCCCTTGGAAGTAAACACCTCGTTTTGTGTTTTGTCCCGGAATTCTTCGGTAACAACCACTCCTCCTTTGTCAACAAACCAGCCGGCGATATTAACGGCTGCCTCCAGATATCCTCCCGGATTATTCCTTAAATCGATAATCATTCCCTCCAAATTGTAGGAGATTACTTTCAGGGACGCCTGATAAAAAAGCAAAGGAGCTTTTTCGTAAAAATTATTGAGTTTAATGTAAGCAATTTTTCCCTTGTTGTCTTCTTTTCCCTGAAAGTCAAGAATTTTAAAGTCCAGCGTCGGAATCTGGATAGTATCTCTGGTTATGGCAAAGAGTTTTTCTTCACTCCAACCGTCCCTAAAAATGGTCAGGCCGACAACCGTTCCTCTGGGCCCTCTGATTTTTCTAACCGCCTTTTAAGGGAGCGATAATCACTAATTGTCCCTCTTTATTCAGTCCGATTTCAGCGCCGATACCTCCAAACTCACCGCTGATATCGTCGGTGAATTTCCTGGCATTTTGCGGAGAAAAAAATGACGTATTGGGATCGCCTAGTGAAGAAAGAAGGCCGGCAATAGAACCGTAGAGAAGATTTTGATTATCGTTCGCTTTTTCTTCGGAGACATATCTCGATTTAAGAATATTCCAGGCCTCCCAGAAAACAGAAAAATCAATCCCCTCTTTTTGAGGATTAACTACTCCTTCAACGGTTATATTTCTTGTTTCTTTCGTTCCCTTAGTAAATCCCAGCCAGTATGAACCGCCGATAACAGCTACTACTATCAACCCAATCAGAACATAAGAAGCAACTTTCCGGATTTTCGTATTGTTTAGAATTTGGATTTTCATTGGAAATTGGATATTTTACCACAGTATTTTATCATTTTTTGAAGACAGATTCAAAGATTTTTTGATAAATCGGTCCGTCTTTGGTCAGGGTGGATTGGAATAAAGTTATCTCTTTAGCGGTAAATCCTATCTCTAAAGGTGAGAATGATTCTTTGATTGTATTCAGCATCTCCCTTTTTTGCCTTTCATCTCCGGTGTTTTTAAATTTTTCCTGCCAGCGGTCGTTAAACCGGGCTAAAGTAATGTGTCCATTGAATTCTTTTCTGTCAAAATAAATCGATTGATTTTCCAACTCTCTTCCCAATCGGTCGGATATTCGTTTGAGAAGCTCGCTTGATTGTTTATCGATGTCAAGCCAAATCATCCGGGGGATATTTTCCGACGGCCCGATAACGGCTTGAGTGATTTTTATCTCCTGTTCTTTAAATTCGGAGACGGTGTTTTCTATACATCTTTCAATTATTGGCAAAGAAATGTCTTTCTGTTCTCCCAAGAAGGCAAGGGTGATGTGAATATTCCCTCTTTCGGTAAAACGGGCAAATTCCAGAGTATCTTTAGCATAGGAAAAGAGCCGCCAAATTTCGTCTTTGGCCTCGTCTGGCAGGTCGATAGCGATAAAAAGACGCATACTTTATAAACCTTACAAACTTTATGAACTGTTTTACTTCCTATTCCTTCTCTACCTTAAAGACATTCTTCGCACTGTCTATATATAATTTCCCGTTGAGGTGGTCTATTTCGTGCTGGAAAATTCTTGCCAGAAAACCGCCGGCTTTGATCTTTACGGGACGCTGGTTTTTGTCAAAACCGCCAATCTCCATTTTTTTACTTCTCTCTATTTCTCCATAAAATCCGGGAATGCTTAGACATCCTTCCCGGTCGTTTATTTTTTCCTCCGAAAGAGAAATTATTTCAGGATTAAAGACAGCATAAAATTTACCGACGTATCCCCGCTCTTCACCCTTTTTTTCCGGGAGTTGAGCCACGAAAACTCTGAAATTGAACCCGATTTGATTGGCTGCCAGTCCCACTCCCCCATTCTCCGCCATCATTTTTCTCATAAACTTTATTAACTCATTAATTTCTTTTTTGGAGTATTTGGAGAAATCAAAATCGGCCAATCTTTTTCTGAGTAGTTTCTGGTTATTCTTATTTTCAACCGTCCAGATTTTTTTGTTGATATCAGAAATCATTATTTGGGTACGAAAATTTATTTCTTGCCTTTTTTAGAAGTTCTTTTCTTATACCTTAGCTTTATCTTGATTTGCTTGTGTTTTTTAACGTTTCTAAAAAGCTTTTTTGATTTTAAAATTGCCATAAAATAAGCCCCCGGTTTTTTTAGATTTCTGTCGGCCACATCTCTGGCGATACCCATTAGCGTCTGATTATTGATGTTTTTAGCCAGTTGGATATAGAGCGTTTTGTGCTTTTCGTCGGAAAGTATCCTAGCTATGACCAGACCGGTTAGCTGGTAGTTTCGATAGACCCGGCTGGTTCTGCTCCTTCTCTCCAGTTCTTTTTTATACTCCCTTATCTCCATTTGGTATGATAATATAATAGAAATAGCCATTCATCAACATGAAACTTACATTCTTTGGAAGTTCAAATTTCTCCAAAATTGTCTTGGAAATCATTATAAAAAATGAATATATTCCTTCGGTTCTGATTTGCAACCCGGACAAACTGGTGGGAAGAAAACAGATTATTACTCCGCCTCCTACAAAGCAATTTATTTTAGAAAATTCCAAAGAAACTAAAGTTTTACAGCCGCTAAAGAAACAAAACCTTGTTGATCTGGCTTTATCGGGAGAATTTAACGGATCAGAATTCGCAATTGTAGCCGCTTACTCAAAGATAATACCCAAAGAGGTTTTGGATATTTTTCCTAAAGGGGTTATAGGAGTCCATCCGTCTTTGCTTCCCAAATATCGGGGTGCCTCCCCCATTCAATCCATGATTTTGGAGGGAGAAGAAAATATTGGCCTGACGCTCTATCTGATGGACGAAGGGATGGATAGCGGCGATGTGATCGCTAACTCAAAACTTAAGACTCAAAACTTAAGACCCACTTATAAAGAACTAGAAAAAGAATTGGCAGAGCTGGGGGGAAAAATGCTGGTAGAAATCCTGCCCGATTTTATGGAAGAGAAGATAAAAACAACCGAACAAGACAATTCACAGGCGACTTTTACAAAAAAATTCATTACCGAAGACGGACTGGTTGATTTACAAAAAGACAGCCCAACTCTGATTGAAAGAAAAATCAGGGCTTTAAATCCCGACCCGGGAGTCTATGCCTTTATTGACGGAAAAAGAGTTAAGTTTTTGGAGGCGCGCGTGGAAGAAGACGGTAAAGTTATTATTACCAAAATTCTTCCCGAGGGAAAGACTGAGCGTTCTGTAAACATCATCCTTCCTTTGACGTAACAATTGCAACACAATTACAACATACCAACAAACTTGAGTTTGTTGGTATGTTGTAATGACCGCTCTTCAGAATATTGGAATGTTTTAATCAGTGTTAATCCGCTATTAATCTGCGGCAATCGCTATTCTTTGAATCTCTTCTGAACAACTTCCCAGTCAACTGCTTTCATAAAAGCGTCAATGTATCCGGCTCTTTTGGTCCCGTAATCAAGAATATAGGCGTGCTCAAAGACATCTATATTAATAATCGGCTCCAATCCGGCCGGGTGGCCGATGTGATGCTCGTTAACCCAGAAGTTGATTAAGCGGCTAACCTGACGGTCGTAATATAAAATTCCCCAACCGATTCCTCTCATTCCGGCAACGGCCCGAAAATCTTTTTCCCAGTTTTCCAAGCTGCCAAAATCCTCAACTAATTTCTTTGCCAAAGCCAAATCAGGACTAATCGGTTTGGGATTTTTGGAAAGCGAGCCGAAATAATATTCGTGAAGACGCATTCCGTTAAATTCCCATCCCAAACGTCTCTGGAGTTCGGCATATTCCGGAGTGTCTAACTTATTTTCTGCTCTCATTGCCTCCAGCTTCTCCAGTAACTTGTCCGTGTTATTCACATATCCTTCGTAAAGGGCAAAGTGAGTATTGAGAGCACTATCGCTAAAACCCTCTAACCCTAGAAGATTGTCAAACTTCTTAGCTTCATATTGCATGCCGTTTTTGTTCAAGAGCGAAGCGATTGACTACAAAAAAGAGCATCCCGACCTTGGATACAAGGGAGGGATAACCTTGTTGTAATTAATAATTTAACCGTTTCACTCTAAATTATTTAATAAAAACTTTATTTTCGACTAATTATTCTTTACGGTTCCGTAATTTCTTTTGCTTGGGAAATATCTTTTATTTCATATTTATCTATCCTTTCTCCCTCGCCTTCTCCGGAAAAATAGAATTCTCCAAATATTTTTCTTCCGGAAAGAACCTCGGGAAACCAATATTTATCGTCCATCCACATCTGGTCGTATGGGATTTCTCCGATACCAAACCATTTTGGCAGCATTTCTTCCGATTCCTGCGGCTCTCCTTTCCATTTTTCAACCATAAAAACATGAACTCTCTGGCTATACTCCGGTTTTTCTTTAAAATAAAAATCAATTATTGCAACCCTGTTTAAATCTTTCCCTTCTATTTCAAGGTTGAACTCCTCCTGCGTTTCTCTCACCGCTATTTCTTCTAAAGATTCTTCTCCTTTCTGTTTTCCTCCGGATCCATTCCATTTCTCCTTACCAAATCCCCTTTTCTTCATACCCAGGAGAATCTGATTTTCCTTTATTAAAAGACAAAGAACAACTTGATTCATATCATTCACTTACCTTCTCCCATCCTTCTGGTACGTCGCAAGGTGTAGGAAATTCAACTATTTCTCCTGTCTGAGGATTTTTGGCGGGGGTAATAACCTGGATGCACATTTGACCGCTGTCTTTAGGCGGAAAAGGCGGATTTTCCACTTTCTCCACAAAATGTCGGCCATCGGGAGTGTTGCACTGCCGGGGATAACTTTCCATTATTGGATACCCGGCTCCAGCACAATCCTCAAAGGAAGAAATATTTTGGATTTTTTTTATCATCCACTTATTGGAAGCCCAGACTGCCCAGAAAATCCCTACTGCCAATAAAACAATCAGCACCAAAATTGTTATTCTTATCTTTATCATAACAGTAACATCCTTACATCCTCAAGGATGTAAGGATGTTTTTTGTAACTTTAGAAAAGAGAATACGGCCAAGGAACCGAAATTATCAGAAACATCAGTGCCGCTCCCAGAAGAGCCATGTTTTTGTTGAAATTAATTCTTTCCATGGCTTTCATCTGGGGGTCGGACATTTTCCAGAAATTATGCATGATAAGCGATACCGGAACCAGAAAAGCGGCCAGAAAAATAACGGCCCAAACAACATAAGCTCCGGTGACTATTCCTACTCCCCCCAAAAGTATCAGAAGGCCGGTTATAAAAACGGCGATGTTAGGAGCCGGAACTCCCTTGGAAGAAGCGTAGCTAGCCATACCTTCTCTTTTGGTCAGATGATTGATGCCGCTATAGATAAAATATCCTCCGTAGATGATCCGGCCGAGAAGAAATAAAATTTCGAATGTACTCATAATGTTGGTAGTTTGTAGTTATTACACGACAAGAACTATTATATCACACCGAAAAATAAGAAACGATTATCCTAATGGCAAAGTAAATATAAAAAAGAGAAATGGCTGCCATCGCCAGATTGGTTGACCAACTGGGTCTTATTTCCTTAGGCAGGCGGGTGTTGTTCATATAAATCAAAAGCGGTGTATAAAGCGCCATGGAAAGTCCTCCCAAAACTCCCGAGAGTACCAAAAACACCAGGGGTTGCTTTAAGGGAATCAAAACCGCTCCCAAAATAACCACCAGCGTAATGACAATGTAATAAAAAGACCCCAGGGAAACTTTTTTGAACTCGGGAAGATATTTGGCAAAAGGTCCGGTATGAGAATTGGTGTAAAGAATATCGCTGACCATTCTAGTGAGAGCATCAATCACCGTCCACATCACGGAAAAAAGCATCAAAAAAGTCATTACCAAGAACAAATCAAATCCAAAACTCCCCCACCTTTCGCCAAAGATACGAGCCTGGACAATAGCCAGTTGAAAACCTTCGGGTACGACTCCGTGGGGAGAAAGAACGGCATAAGCGTTAACCACCAGAAGAAAAAGAGTAATCAGTCCCACCAGCCAGAAGATAATTCCCTGGTCTATTTTGACGTAACGCATCCAGCCCTTCCATCTTTCCAGATTGTGAGGAGTCGGCTCAAAAGTATGGCCGGTGGCAGCCACTGCCTCCGATTTCCCGGAGATGGGGTTGGTGATTCGGCCGGTGTGAGCGCACATCCCCAACTGCTTGTCGCGATACCACAAAGAAACGCAGAGATTGAGCATGCCTCCCGCCCCGGTGAAGACAATCGCTCCCAGAAGAACGTTAATATCGATTCCCCCAGGAATATTTCCAAAATCAAAAAGTCCTTTTAGGGCTTCTTTTATGATCGAGCCGTTGAGGTTAAGAAAACTGATGGAAACAAGCATCAAGATAAAGACGGGAACGATAATTTTTAAGGTTTTTTCCAGAACGTTATAAGCTACTCTGCCGACAAAAGTAATCAAAAGAACCAGCCCCAGAACCACCAGAGACCAGAGATAATAAGTTCCGACCCCAAAAAGTTCTTTGAGAATAGTCCCCAGAGCACTTGCCCACCCCGGCCAGATATAAAGAATAATCACCGACAAAAACCAAAAAGGAGCCGACCATTTCAGAATTCTGGCCGAAGTTGTAAAAAAACTTTCTCCGGTAGCCAGAGTATGGCGAGCCACTTCCTTGTTTATAAAATACTGGGAAGAAATTCCCAGAAGCGCCAGCCATAAGATTCCCAGACCGTGCTTAGCCACCAAATGAGGCCAGAGAATAATCTCTCCCGTTCCCACGGCCATTCCCATAACCACCACTCCCACACCGATAGCTTTCTTCCAGGAAAACGGCGGCGGCAGTTCCTTTTTCTCCAGTTGAGGAAATTTATCCATTTTTTATTTTATGGAAGAATATTTTAATTCTAAAAATTGCCGTTTGAGATAACGTTTTTAGAATATACCTGAAATTTTTCAGAAAATAAATAATTCTCATAGAAATTCATCCTTATAACACCCTCCACAGTAAATTATCTCCGGTTTGTCTGGTGAAAATGTAGTCTCAAATTCATTAGGACAGGGAGAATCTCCGTGAAAGTGTTTCGCGGTATTCTGATATTGTCGTGAGTTGTTAGTCATTGGTTGTGAACATTCGCCTCCACACTGACACTTTCTGTGCCACAATTTGACCCCATTTCTCCAGTTTAATCTTTGAGCATACCGACAGTTCGGACACAAGCGAGGCAAAGCTAGATTCATCTTTTTGTAAAAATTTAGTTCTTCTCGAGTTACTCGGAAAGCGGTCGTGCATTGTTCGTTACACTTTCCTTCATGCAAACAACCTATGGTCTCTTTTAGTATTGAATTATCAATATCTTTAATGTGGTCCGGTAAATCTTGGGACTTAACGGTAATTTTATAGTTTCTTTCTTTTGGTTCTTGCCATCTCCATCCTTCATTCAGCACCTCTTCTCTTGTTTTCGGGTACCAAGTAAAAGCCAGTGATTCATTATAAGCATATGCTGACGTCTCTGTTGGAAAGAACTCTCCATACTTGTATATTCTTCCTTTCTTATCCATGTAAGGCATATTATTCATGTGCTCCACGATTTTGGGAATTAGTACCCGATACTCCTCTTTTGAATATTGCTTATTTAATATGCAGTATTTTTTGTTTTTAATGGCTATACATCCGAAAATATCTGAACAGTTGTATGTCCAATCGCTATATCTTACGTCCTTAGAATTTGATCCTCCAGCAGAGAACATGTTTCTACTCCCTCTTGTCAGGGCTATTGTTTCGTAGAGAAGTTCCGATAAGTCACCTCCGACATTTACATCGTAACTGTCTTTAAGTTTTAGCCCTCCGAAATACAAATATTTACAATTTTGAACATCATCCAAAGCGGAAAAACAGTTTTGGCAGTTTTTCGTATCTCTTATGATGTCGCCAGTGACGTTGGTGCTGTTTAATATATGAGCATATTTATGCGGGAAAGACAGATAAAACTCTTTAAATTTTTCTTTTGCTTCTTGAAAACGTTGATAACTACCAAGGTCCCAGTAAGTCAGATGTTTCTCGTATTCTTCTTTAGAAAATTGCTGGTTGAAAATACAGTATTTCTTTTTTCTTAAGTTTATGCATCCAAAACAGTTAGAACATCCGAGACAGTTGAAAAGAAAGGATGAATCCAAACAATCATCTGAAAAGTAGACGAATTTTGTCTTGTAAAGCCGGTTGCAATGAAGTGTTTCATAAGCATGGTCAGATTTGTCTGTAGTGTAGGAATCATAAACATCTTTTGACAAAAAGAGTCCGAATGAGTACTGCGAGTTTTCTGAAAAATATGTCCAGAAAACATGGTAACAATTCTTGCAATTAAGTGACGCGTGGGTATAGTCACTATTAACTAGATTACTACCGGTAAGAGCTGGCCTGGGAACTGACTCCATCAGCTTTCTGTACTGCGTAAAAAATGGTTGGCTAAAGTCATAATTGCGTCCGTAACTCATTGAATCCCACTTATCAGAATGCCAGCATTCTCTACAATAGACCGTAAAAAACTTACCTAGAGAGTGTATGCTGATTGTTGTTTTCCCGCACAAATCACACTTGCTTTTATAAAGTGTCCTTTCTTCCCTCCAAGTAAGCCGCCTGATATTGCGGCACTCCGGACACCAAGTCGGCGGTGGAACGTCTATTTTCTTATAAAAATCAAAATCCTCGGGTTCTATAACAAAGTTTTGTTTGCAGTTCTGGCAGATTTTAGCCTGCCCCGAGCTTGCTGAATCTGTCGAATGGATTTCAGATTGAGACATAAGTTTGTTTATTTTACCACAAAAAAATAAGGTTGAAAAACGGGTATTTTTGGTATAGGATTCTACAAAAAGCATTTGTTTATCTACAGAGCTGGGGGATCTGCTAATGGTAGGCATCGTGACTCTGAATCACGCAATCTAGGTTCGAATCCTAGTCCCCCAGCTCTGTAGATAAGGAATTTCATCGGGTGAAAATCCAAGTCCGGCAACTTTGAGATAAATCAATAAAATGCTTACCAAAACTGAATTAAGTAAATACGCCGATGTTTTGATATGGGGACTCCAAGTCGCCAGAAGTTCCGCGGGCGGAAAATATAAAAGAGGAGATGTTATTTACTTGCCTTACGACCTTGAATCCATAAGTTTGGCGGAAATTTTGCATGAGAGACTTCTAAAAAAGGGATTTCATATCGTGATGCGACTAAGAAACACTCCTAAAATGGATTTTGATTTTTTCAATATTGCCGATGAAGACCAGTTGAAATTTATGGCTCCCTGGAACAAGAAAATGCACGGCTATTTAAACGGCATGATATCCCTCAGCGCTCCCTCTTCCTTGACTCATCTAAAAGACATTGACCCAAAAAGAATAACGATTCCCACAAAAGCGTACAAACCCCTGAGAAAAATATTAGATAGACGAGAACAAGAAGGAAAGTTTGGTTGGACTCTTTGTCTGCTTCCGACTAAAGCGCTTGCTCATCACGCCAAAATGCCTTCAAAACAATATAGCGGTGAGATAGTGAGGGCTTGCTACCTAAACAAACCGAATCCTGTTGCAATCTGGAAAAATTTGAATAAAAAAGCGACGGCGATAAAAAAATGGCTTAATAATCTGGATATCAAATATCTTAAGATAGAATCAAAAAACATAAATCTCAAGATAAAACACGGGGAGAAAAGAAGGTGGCTTGGAGTCAGCGGACACAATATTCCCAGCTTTGAAATTTTTACTTCTCCCGACTGGCGGGAAGCGGAAGGAACTTACTATGCCAATATTCCCGGATTTAGAAGTGGAAATTACGCGGAAGGCATAAAACTATCGTTTAAAAACGGAAGGGTAGTAAAAGCAACCGCCAAAAAGGGAGAGCGGTTTCTCAAAAAACAGATTACAATGGATAAAGGAGCCAGTCAGATAGGCGAAATATCTTTTACCGACAAAAGATTCTCTCCCATCAGGAAATTCATGGCCAGTACTCTCTATGACGAAAACATGGGAGGCAAATACGGTAATTGCCATATGGCCCTGGGAGCTTCTTACGCTAATGCTTACAAAGGAAACCAAAGAAACCTAAATAAAAAATTAAAAAAACGCCTGGGGTTTAACGATTCTACTCTCCATTGGGATTTAATCAACACGGAAAACAAAAAAGTGACGGCTTACTTAAAATCCGGAAAAAAGGTGGTTATTTACAAAAACGGGACATTCACAAAGTGATAGAATAAAAAAATGCTAACAAAAAAATTTACATTGCCGGATCCCGAAGTCGCTCGAAAGGAAACTCAAAAAAGATTAAACCTTCTCAACGAATTTTTACCGTCTTTCCTGCCTATATCAACTGCAGTAGTTTCGTTTGGATCGCTAGCCACAGGGAGAAATTATAGCGTGCACAAAGATTCCGATATTGACTTGCTTATCCTTACCACCCCGGAAAAAGCTAAACAAATTTCTGATTTGAAATTGTTTGATGAGAAACAATTAGGTCTATATATTGAAGGATATGAAAGAGAAATTGCTCGACAGTTTAGTCTCAATTTTATTAAAGAGGAGGTAAGTTTGGAATGCCATTTTTGGGATGAGAGTGCGTACCTTGATACCATTTCTTTACTCAAGGCTGAAACAATGAGATTCCGCAGTTCCGATACAACACCTTCTACAAATTATTCATACAGCTTCGATGGAAGCGAGTATGTTACGGAACCTCCCAGTATGAGAAAGGATAAATGGATAATAAGCCCATTTCCTACCTATCTTGAAAAGGAAAATAAGTTTTATCCTTGTAGGCCACTGACTAATGTCTTAGGAAATCCATTTATCGTACATGGTGAAAATGTCTTGAAAGACAAAATAAATTCACTGTGGACGCTGATAGTAAAGAAGCTTGTAGAGAATAGGAGTCCTGTTGACCTTTCCGAGTGTAATATCTTAAAGTCTTTACCGGGACACTGGAAGTTTTCCCCAGAAACGGAACAATATGTTATGACTAGAACTGAGCAAGAACTTCAAAAACTGGGGATTCCTTTTAAAAAATAACCTCTCCTAGATTCAAATTGAAGTGATAGAATAAGAAATATGGACTATAAACTTATGCCCGCTATGAAGGCGTTTGTCGTCTACGACGGTAAGGTTCTAATTTTGCGGGAAGCGGGAACTTACCAAGAAGGAACCAATGAGGGAAAATATGATGTGGCTGGAGGGAGAGTAAAACCCGGAGAGCGGTTCGACGATGAGCTCAAGCGGGAAATAAAAGAAGAAACTGGGCTTGATGTAAAGATTGGCAAACCGTTCGCAGTAAGCGAATGGCGGCCCACTATACACGGAGAGCCATATCAGATTGTGGCAACTTTCTTTGAATGTTTCGCCGATACCGACAAAGTTGTATTAAGCAAAGACCACGACCAATATCTTTGGATAGACCCAAAAGAGTACAAAAATTATAAAATCATTGAAACTGATTGTCCCATTTTTGAAACCTATGTAAGCAGGTGAAACCCAAGCCTGGCAGCTGATAGAATTTGTTCAAGCTCGGCTTGACTACAAATTCATCACACCGAACGAATGTGAGGTAATTAAAGCAATATAATAAAAAGTGAGCATATCTTGTAAGATACAAAACAAAAACTGCCTAGAAAGGCGGTTTTTGTTATAAGTTATTTGTTATTAGTTAAGTCCGCTTAAACGCAATCACTCCCACCAAGAGAACAATCATTCCCAATAAAACCACTCCCAAGATTGTCAGACTTTTGTTCCCGGTAACTCCCAAAACCGAGGCCTGCAAAGAAGGATTGCTGTTGGTGTCGTAGTAAGTCAAAGCCGGAGAAGGAGCGCCGGAATAAACGTATTGGTTATAAGGCACGTAAGAAACGCTGTAGTTATAAGGGCTGCCGTAATAGTCGTAGTAGTTGGTGTAAGGAGAGGCCTGCCCGCCGGTAGGCAGGGTGTAAGTGTCGGAATAAACGTATTTGGGGATGGTGTAGTAATTAGGATCGTAATAGGTGTAAGGGGTGGTGTAGGAACCGGAAGTGGTGAAGCTGACTATCTGTCCGTAAACGGTATTTCCTCCGTTCTGAAGAGCCGCCCGGTAGTAATAAGTGGTGTTATTGGAAAGGCCGCTAACGGTCGCCCAAAATGTGGGAGTAAGATTAACGGAGGAATAATAACTGGAGGTAAAGATAGTAATGGAAGACGACCGGGACGTCAGCGAAGTGGCCGAGGAGCCGTATTCAAACCAAGCGGTGCCGGTATTTTGATTGGTAGAAGCCAGTCCCCATAAAACAGCCGAACTGGCGGTAACATTCTTGGCCTGGTCGGTAGAAACGGTCACGGAACCACCGCTGTAATAATAGTTGCCAGTATTAAAGTTTAAAATTGAACCGTAAACGGTGCCGTAGCTGTTGTAAGCCACCAGGCGGAAGTAGTAAGTAGTGTATTGCGAAAGATTAGAAAGTTGGTAGGAAGCAAAGCGGTTGTAGTTATAGGGATCCACCGTTTGATAAGAAGTGGTCATTCCCAGAGACGAACCGGTGCCGTACTCAAAATAATAAGTTGTCTGATAACCGTTGGGATTGATTTCTCCGTTAAGAGTAGCCGAGTTTTGGTAAACATTGGTGGCAGAAGTAGTCTGGACGGAAGGAGTGTTGGTTGAACCGCCGCTGCTGCTGGTGTTGAAATTCAAAGTTGAGCCGTAAACGGTGCCGTAGCTGTTGTAGGCCACCAGGCGGAAGTAATAAGTGGTGTTGGAGGAAAGTCCGGAAACCGTGTAAGAAACATTGGTACTAGAAGTGGTTGTCTGGGAAGAAGTAGTTGACCCAAAAGAAGTATTTGTACCGTATTCAAAGTAATAAGTCGTCTGGTAGCCGTTGGAGTTAACATAGCCGTTAAAGGTAGCGGCGTTGTTGAAAATGTTCGTCGCTCCGTAAGTTTGAACGGTGGGAGCGGTGTAGATTTGTGAAAAAGCCAGCCGCGCTCCAAAAGAGCCGACCAAAACCAGTCCGATGATTGAAATGATAACAGCTGTTTTCTTCATGATATTCTCTACTAATTACCCCAGTAGTAAAGCAAAGCTTACTACGGGGCAGGCGAACCCTCTACTAATATACCAATAAAAAACTAAATACTAACTGCTAAATACCATATACTATCACTTCCGACAATACCACAAAAGCAGATAAAAAGTCAATACCAATTAAAGAGTGTTTTTGGGGGAGACATGCGTCTCCCCCGGTCTGCTTGGAAATTGTGCTGTTCGCGGGTCAGTCCGTGGGCGTACTGACGAAACGTTTGGGAACATCCTGGATGATGCGGCTGGCAGTCACCTGCCGCCTTAGCTCCTCCAGCTTTCTCTCAATCATCAAGAGAGCATCCGCCGAGAAGTAATGAGTTTTCTCGATGTTCTCAAGGATGCCTACCACCGACTGAGGATTGTCTGGAAAGGAGCAATCCAGCCAGGCAATGAACCGAGACGCCCTCTTGACTGTTACTGTTCCTCTGCGCATGTTCCCCTCCCTTTCTGTACCGTTTTTATTGTATTACAAAAATTTGCATTTAACAAATTATTCCGAGACCGTAAAGCTGTTAAATTCCACCTCCGGCTTCCTGAAATATGCCGAAAAAGTGTCCATTTTAGCGGTGTCTGGGCCTTTCTTAAGAACATCCAAAAATCGCTCCAAAATGGCCAATTTACCCTGCCCCACCACCTCAACAGAGCTTGGGACTAGATTGCGGGTAAAGCCCGTTATAGCCAATTCTAGGGCTATTTTTGAGGCAAAATAACGGAATCCGACCCTTTGGACATCCCCCGAAGCCTTAAAATAGAGCTCTATTTTCTGATCTAAATCCCCTGGTTCCAAAGCTCTTTTCAGGTCAAATTCCCCTATTCCCGTTCTGATAAGTTCTTCCACATATCCACCGGTTCCAAGAACTTCTCCCAAATCCCTGGCAAAACTTCTGACATAAAACCCCGCTGACACTTTCATTTCAACTTCCAATACCGCGCCGTTTTCTGATTCGTTTACCGAAATTATCCGATAGTCGATAAGAGATACCTCCTTTTCCTTCATACTAAACCCCATACCCTTTCTACTTAGTTCATAAGCCGGCTTTCCTTTAATTTTAATAGCGGAGAATTTAGGAGGAATTTGAGTTTTTCTTTTCTGAATCTCTTTGACAGTTTTTTCTATTTCTTTTCGGGAAGGAAATTTTCGTATTTCAGTTTTAACGATCTCTCCCGTAATATCGTCGGTGGAAGACCCAGCTCCCAGAATAATCTTGGCCAAGTATTTTTTATTTGTATTTTTTAAAATATCGTGGAGTTGTTTGGTATATTCTCTGCCTACGCCGACAACCAAAAGCCCGGAAGCAAACGGGTCCAGCGTTCCTCCATGACCGACTTTGTCCGCCGTAGTTTTAACGAAGGCAGATTTCAATCTATTCAAAAAACCCGCCGAGCTGACGCCCAAGGGCTTGTTGAAGAGAAATAACCCACCCATAAAGCTATGATGCTAATCTACAAATCTTATGCCAATAATGCTAATTGCTAATAAATCCCATTCGCAATTCGCCAGATTAGCATATAATTCGCATATTGGCATCGTGTTGCTAATCCTTAAGATATTTCCCTATCGCAATGAAGCTGGAGACCAATCCTACCCCGACTCCAAAAAGCAATTGATAGAAGAGAAGAGGAATCAGGCCGGAAAGAAAATCCCCCCAAAGATTCAGCTCGGGAACCATGATACTAGCGTAGGGAGAGACAAAATAAACGACGGGAGTGATAACCAGCAAGCTGATAACGGCCGAAATCACCCCGTAAATCATCCCCTCCACCAAAAATGGGCTTCTGATAAAAAAGTTGGAACCGCCCACCAATCTCATGATGTTGATACTCTCCCGGCTGGAGTAGATAGCCAAACGAACGGTGTTGAAGGTAATTAAAATGGCAATCAGAGTCATTATTGCCGTCAGTGCCAGCCCTCCTTTTCTGGAAATGGAAAGAATTTTATTGAGGCGGTTAATAACAGCGGCATTCTGACTATAAGAAACCTTGTTCACGAAGGGTTTGATGGAGTCGTTGTTCAGATAACCGGCAATCACTGGATATTCTTCCGAATCCCTGGCTTTAATGTTTAAAGAAGCCAAAAGCGGGTTCTCATTCAGCTGTTCAATCGCCTGGGAGATAGTCGGGTCGTCTTTGTGCCTTTCCTTAAAAATAGCCAGCGCATCGTCTTTGGAGACATACTCTATAGATTTAACTTCCGGCAAAGTTTCCAAAGTGGATTTAATTCTCAAAATCTCGTCTTCCGGAGATTCGTTTTTAAAATAGACACTGATATCAATTTTGTCTTGAATACTGGCAATGATGGTGTTGGTGATAACATTACCCATAATCAACCCTCCGAAAACAATCAGGGTCATTGCCATCACCACAATTGTGGCGGTGGAGAGCCAGATGTTCCTGAAAAAGTTTTGGAGACCGTATTTGACAATGCGGAGAAGAGTGGTAATCATAGAATTAGTCTAAAGTTAAAAGTCTAAAGCTACTTAATTTTTCTTATAAAACCAGAGATTATCTTAGAAATTTCTTCAGATTTGCTATACATTTTATCAAATTTTGATTTATTCAGATAGCCTAGTTCAAGAGCTATATAAAGCATCGACCTAACCTCTCCGCAAGAACCTTTTGCTATGTACAAAAAGTGAATCAATTCCTTATCTGTATTTCTCTCAAACCCCTCGGCTATATTATTTAAGATTGATAGCGCTGCTCTTTGAATTTGATCTTTAAATGAAAAATCTTTGCAGGTTTTGAATGAATCATACGTGTCTATCGTTAATTCCTTTGATTTCTGCCAAGCTATTATTTCCTCAAATCTTCTCATATTCTTATAGCTTTCAACTTTAGACTTTGGACTTTAGACTAAAACAGAATATACTTCCCCTCCTCCTCATCCCTAACAATCTGGCCTTCTTCCAAACTGATCACTCGTTTGTTGACACCGTTGACGACATCTTTGTTGTGGCTGGCCAGAATGACGGTCGTTCCCAATTCATTGATTTTTAAAAGAAGCTTGATAATTTCGTTGGAGTTAATCGGGTCTAGATTTCCGGTCGGCTCGTCGGCAATAATTACGTCGGGGTTGTTTATCATCGCCCGGGCAATAGCTACTCTTTGTTTTTCTCCCCCGGAAAGCTCCCGGGGAAACTGATTAGCCTTGGAAAGAATCCCTACCATTTCTAAAACCTTAGGCACCAATTCTTCAATTTCCTCTTCCGGTCTCCCGGCTGCTTCCAGGGCAAAAGCCACGTTTTCGGCGGCAGTTTTATCGGGAAGAAGTTTAAAATCCTGGAAAACGGTCCCGATATGTCTTCTCATCCGATAAAGCTCGTTTTGCTTGAGGCGATTGACGTCCCAGGAGCCAAAAACAATCCGGCCCTTGGTCGGTCTTTCTTCCCCGATAAGAAGTTTAATGATGGTTGACTTGCCGGCTCCCGAGCGACCCACTAAAGAAACGAATTCCTTTGGGTTGATTTTAAAGCTGACATTGTCCAAAGCAATTACCGTATGGCTGTTACTTTTGTAGGATTTGGAAACACCCTGGAAGATAATCATATCGACAAATTATACCAAGTATAATTTGAAATTTCCAATTACTAATAACTAATTCCCAATGAAATTTTATAATTTAAAAAATTTATCATTTCATTAGATATTGGAAATTAGATATTAGACATTTCGGGTAAGCTCCGTCTCTATAAATCCATCCAAATCCCCTTCTTCCAAAACCTTCTCCACTTGGGTCGTTTCGTAATCGGTACGGTGGTCTTTAACCAATTTGTAGGGATTTAAAACATAAGAGCGGATTTGGCTTCCCCACTCCGGTTTAATCTTGGTTTTTAGGTTATCCAATTGCTCTACCCTTTCTTTTTCCATTAACCGAAGAAGTTTAGCTTCAAGAATTCTCAGTGCTTTTTCCCTGTTTTGCGATTGGGAACGCTCCACCTGGGATGACGAGACCAGCCCCGTGGGCAGGTGGACTATTCTCACCGCCGTCTCCACTTTATTGACGTTCTGGCCGCCCGGACCCGAAGAACGGAAAAATTCCACCTTAATATCCCTTTCTTTGATATCCAACAATTTTCCTTCTATTTCCGGAAGAACTTCCACCAAGGCAAAAGAGGTGTGTCTTAGTTGCTGGGCCGAAAATGGAGAAACCCGAACCAGACGATGAACCCCGCTCTCTTTTTTCAGATACCCGAAAGCATAACCCCCTTTTATTTCAAAGGTGATGTTTTTTAAAGGAACTCTGCCGGTTCTTCCTTCACTGGATTCTTCGGCAGAATCAATCACATCTATCTTCCATTCTTTTTTCTGGGCATAGGCCTTATACATCAGATAAAGCATATGCACCCAGTCGGCGGCATCTTGCCCCCCGGCGCCGGCATAGATGGAGACGACAGCGTTGTTCTTGTCCCACTTTCCCGAGAATAATCTTTTAATCTCCAGCTGGCGAATCATTTTCTCCGATTGGCCGATGGTTTTTTCGTCTATCTCTCCGGAATTGGCATTTAAGCGACTAAGGTTTTCCTGAACGGTTTGGAAAACGGAAATCAGCGCCTGAAGTTCGCCCATTTCTTTTAAAGTGGCGTCGGCGCTTCTTTTGTCTTTCCAAAAATCGGAATCCTGCAAAAGGACTTCTATTTCTTTTATCCGGTTTTGCTTGGACTCTGCGTCAAAGCCAGCCTCCTAGTTGGCGGAGGCGGACCGTTAGATCTTCTAACTTTTGTTGGTAATCTTTTTGCAACATAAAACTAAGAGTTTAGGAGAAAAGGGTTAGTAAATCACTTTTCTTTTAAAATTCGCCAATACTTGCTGACTGGGAAAATATAATGGCGACGGTAAATTTTCCAAACCAAACCATTTCCACTCCGTTATCTCATCCGGTTCCAGAACTTTTGCTTCCCCGATGAATTCTTTACAGAGAAAACCGAGTGTCACAAAATGAGCGTCTTCAACTATATTATTCGTAATACTTATCAGTTGTAGGTTATTTTTATCAATCTCAATCCCCGTTTCTTCCAAAATTTCTCTGTGAGCTCCATCTTCAAATGTTTCCTGAAAATGCAGCTTTCCTCCGGGCATTGTCCAGGTGCCCGCTCCTTTTAAAACACTATCCGCTTTCTCCGGATTATCGTGTCTTTTCCCCAATAGAATTTGACCGTCTTTATTTAAAATCATCACTCCAAATCCTACGCCCGGTTTTTTATTCGTGTCCATATTATTTATTTTAACTCTGAGCCACCTCCGAGATTCGAACTCGGGACCCCATCTTTACGAAAGATGTGCTCTACCAGCTGAGCTAAGGTGGCGTTGCGGGCGAGCCAGCTGACTCCAGTAGCAGAAATAAGAATTTCGCTACAGGGCATGGCTACCTTGGCACATTACAAACTTTATGAACTTTTTATTTAAGAGCGCAGGCGCTGCAATATTTTGCTTTCTACCGTTTGTCTCTCGGCTCCATATTTGGAAAAAGACAATTCTCTTAATCTTTCGGCCACCCGAATATCGGAAGGCGGATAAAGCGGCGTTCGAATGTTAAACGGCCTGGCTGTCTGGCCGCGGATGAGGATTTTAACACAGGCCTTGAGATTGTCCAGATTAATCAAATCATTCTGGGAAAAATCCGGCTCGTATTGTTTGACCAGATATTCAGCGTCATCGGCTCCCACCCGGAAAGTAATCAAAGACCCGACATTTCCAAAAACCGCGTCTCTGATTTTTTCGGTCAGCTGCTTGATATATTGGTTGGCAACCACCAAATTGAGACGGAATTTTCTCGCTTCGGCCAAGATAGAGGCGATGGAATCGGTGGTAAAGTTCTGAAACTCGTCAATGTAAAGATTAAAATCCCTTCTTTCTTTGTCAGGCATGTCAATCCGGGAAAAAGCAGCCATCATAATCTTTCCGACAATAATCATTCCCAAAAGATTGGCGTTGATTTCCCCTACTCTTCCTTTAGCCAGATTGATTAAAAGAATTTTTCCTTCGTCCATCACCTTCCGGAAATTGAAAGAAGATTTCACCTGCCCGATAATCGGGCGCATATAGTCGTTGGCAATAAAGTTGTTGAACTTAGAGGTAATGTAGGGCGTCATATTGGAAAGAGATGCTTCTCCTCCCACCCGAATGGCCTCTTTCGTCCAGAAATCAATTAATATCGGGTTGGCAATCCGGGCCAATTTTCTCCTCCGAAACTCATCGTCGGAAAAGATTCTGGGAATCTCCATTAAAGTTGCCGGCTCATTGGGAGCATCTTCCATTAAGAGCAAAAGAGCGTTTCTCATATACTGTTCAAACATCGGCCCGCCGGTGGTTTTCAGGTCGTAAAGCTTATCAAAGATTCCGAGCATTTCGTTGACGATAAAAGTCTTTTGTTCGGGCTTGTCAAAATCGTATTCCAGCATATTTAAACCAACCGGTTTTTTGACGTTACCCGGGTCAAAATAGATGACATCCTCGGCTCTCTCCGGTGGAATCAAAGAAAGGAGTTTTTCAGCCAGCTCTCCGTGAGGGTCCATTACTGCCACCCCCTTGCCTTCTTGGATATCATCCAGAGCCATGTTGGTGATGAGGGCTGTTTTTCCGGTGCCCGTCTGGCCGACGATGTAAACATGCCTCCGGCGGTCATCTTCAGTGATATAAACTGGTTTAACTATTCCGTTAAAAACACTCTCTCCTATCTTTGTTCCTTCTTCGGGAAGATTAGCCGGCGGCATTGCCTCTCTGGATTTAAGCCACTTGACCCGGGAAGAAATGGTGGATGAAGAAGGAAGATGAAAAATTCCTGCCAACTCTTCGGTGTTTAAAATCATCGATTGGCTCTCGTCAAATTCCCGGAAAGAAAATTGGAAAGCGAATTTTTTGAAATTCTTGGCCTTGATAATCTTAATCTTATTCTTTAGAGGAGCCTCAAATTGGGAGAAAGAACCGGTAATGCCTTCAGTAATACTGTCGGTCTGGTATTGGCTCATAGAAGAAGCCACTACCCGATAGTTAATTTTCAAGAGCGGTTTAGAAACCTTTTTCTCTAGGGCTTTGATGGACTCCTGATCAACAATGGACGGTTGCCCTTCTTTTTTCTCCTGGGGATTAATTACTCCGCCTATTTCTTTCAGATTTATCATATTTTTGGCGGCCACTTTTTGGAAACTTTCCCCTTTGCGCAGGTGATTTATCATTCCAAAAATTGTTTTCTTATAAGAATCGGGAGCGGGTTTGATGATCAATTGAATGGCCGCTCCTTCCCCCACTTCATTGATTCGGGAAAGGCCGCTCAGAATGGGAGAAAAAGTATCCACTTCGCTTTCCAGATAAGTCCGGAGCATGAGAGCGTAGTGATTGTCCTGTTTTAAATAAAATCCGGCATTGGCTCCTTTTGGTTGAAAAATATTATATTCCACCGCCAATTCTATCTGGGCATCTTTGAAAAGCCCTTCTATCTGGCGACTAACAAAAGAAACGTCTTTTTCGGGCACAGCCAGATAGAAATTGATTTCTTCTCCGACATGATGAACGGCCGCTTCAAAAACGGCTCCGTCTTTTAGCGAAGCAAAGATGCTAAAAAGCTGTTCGGAAAGGTTAATCTCTTCTTTAAATCCGGAAGCGCCCAATCTGTCTTTACTTGTTTCCGGCTGGGGTAATCTGACTAGAAGTAATTTCAGGTTAAGCGACTTTTTTAATCTTTCCCTCCGATAGGAAATTGTTCCATAGATAAAAACAGCCAGTGCCAAAACAACGGTGAAAACGACAGCGGCAGTGATGAGAAAGTTATCCATAATCAACTTTATGATTCCAATATGCGAATGTAATGCCAATCTACGGATTGCTAATAAGATTTATTCGCAATTAGCATTCATTGGCATAAAATTTGTAGATTAGAATAATACTATATCAGTTTTCTGCTCTTCATCTCCTCCAGCATTTTGTCTGCCAGGGAATCATGGTAAAGATCGAGAATATAAGGATCTTCTTTTTGGGCGAAGTTGACTCCGGAGGCAAGCCCTTTTTCCAAAGTCAGTTTTATCAATCTTTCCACCTTAGTTTTTGAATTAACGTCGGCGGAAGCGGCATAAGCAGCGAGGTTTCCTGCAGATTTGTCAGTTTGGCCGGTTCGAAGAGCAGCTGAAGAAAGTTGTTGCTGGGGTTGACCCGCTTTTTCCTTAATAATCCGGGAAATTATTTCTTTGGAAGAAAGCTGTTCAAACTCAGGAGACGACTTTCTCTCTTTGTATTCTTGAGCAATTTGTTCGTAATTGATATTATGAGGAGAGTCCATATATTTGTTAGTTAAAAGTATAAAGTAGAAAGTATAAAGTAATTAAAATTCTATGAAATTAAAGATACTGTTACCAATCGCTGTTTTAATTATTGTAGCAATCTTCTTCCGTTTTTACAATTTAGATTCGGTACCGCCTGGGCTCTATCCGGACGAGGCAATGAACGGCAATAATGCTTTGGAAGCGATTTCTACCGCTCCGCCAGCTGACGGATACAAAGTTTTTTATCCGGAAAACAACGGTCGGGAAGGGCTTTTTATTAACATCCAGGCATTTTTTCTCAAGATTTTTGGAGTTCGGGAGCCGTGGGTTCTAAGGTCAGTCAGCGCCATTTTCGGAGTTTTAACCGTTTTGGGTATTTACTTTCTCGTCTTAGAAGTTCTCCGCAATGGCACACGAGATACGGTATACCGTGCCTACCGGCAGGCAGGCGAAATACGGTATACGACTATCGCTTTTCTATCTTCCTTCTTCGTCGCCATAAGTTTTTGGCATATTAATTTCTCCCGCATCGGTTTCCGGGCCATAATGGCCCCGATGTTTCTGACATGGGCACTTTACTTTTTAATTAAATCATTGAACCAAGCCAGAAATAACTTACAACTTACAACCTACAACCTACAACCAGAAAGTCGTAAGTCGTTAGTCGTTAGTTGGATATTAATAATCCTTTCAGGATTATTGTACGGCCTCGGTATGCATTCCTACATCGCCTACCGGGGCACTCCCCTTCTGATTATTTTTATTTACCTGTTTTACTGGTGGATAAATAAAACAGAGATCAATTTCAAAAAGATATTTGCTAGTTTCTTGGTATTTGTCGTATTCGCCTTAATTGCTTTTGCTCCCTTAGGCACTTATTTTGTGCAAAACCCGCAGGACTTTATGGGAAGAACGGGACAGCTCTCTATTTTCGCTTCGCAAACCCCGCTAAAAGATTTGGGAACGAACGTCTTAAAAACGTTGGCGATGTTCAATATCAGAGGAGACGGAAACTGGAGACACAATTATTCCGGTTCGCCTGAATTATTCTGGTTGGTGGGAATATTCTTCATTTTGGGAACAATTTCGGGATTGATTTCTTTATTCAAAAAATCTTCCTCTGAAAACCAAAATACGGTATACCCTGCCTACCGGCAGGCAGGCGGTACACGGTATACTAAATTCTTATTTGTAGTATGTTTAGCTTGGATTGCAGTAGCTTTTCTGCCGGTAGTTATTTCTAACGAAGGCATCCCCCACGCTCTGCGGTCAATTCTGATGATTCCTCCCGTTTATATTTTAGCCGGCATGGGAGGTGCCTATCTTGTAGAATTCCTCTTAAAAAAAATAAACAAGAGAATAGTCTTTGTTTTCGGAAGCTTTATTCTTCTGGCGATGATTGCCCAATCTTTTGTCTCCTATTTCGTTCTTTGGGCCAATAATCCAAACACTGCCAGCGCTTTCTCCCAGAAATATACTGATTTAGGAAGAGAAATCAATATTATTTCCGATTCTATTAAAAAATATGTAGTGGTCAATGCCGGCGGAGTGGATGTCCGGGGAGTTCCCATGCCGGCTCAAACGGTCATGTTTCTCACAGACACTTTCACACCGGAAAAACAAAAAGCAAGAAATATTTACTACGTAAGCGAGGAACAAGAAAAATACCTCAATACCACCGACGCTTTGGTGTTTTATTTGGAAGAGAGAAATGATGACAATTAACTAAATTCAGAATAAAAGTTTCAGTTTGGGTCTTCTTCTAATACCTGACATTAAGAGACGATCGTTCGGAAATGTACAGTATTGTTGGGAGTACTGTCTGATTAACCATGTTTTACTACGATGACGTCCCCGTCTTTCATCACGTATTCTTTTCCTTCTGTTCTGATTAATCCTTTCTGCTTAGCTTGAACCCATCCGCCGGAGTCAACCAAGTCTTTCCAGAAAACAACATCGGCCCGGATAAATTTGTTTTCAAAGTCGGTATGAATGGTACCGGCAGCTTGAGGGGCCTTCCAGCCATTAATTATTGTCCAGGCGCGAGTTTCGTCTTCTCCGGTAGTCAAAAAGCTTATCAAGTTAAGAACTTCGTAGGCCCTTTTTATGAGCGGACTTAAATCCGGTTCGGCTCCCAGATCGGCCGTTATGTAAGATGATTTTAGATTGCTGATTTTATCCTTCAATTCTTGGGAGACATCCTCTTCTTTTCCATTGAGAAGAAAAATGACTGGTTTCCCGGTAAGTAGGTTTAAACTTTTTACCTCTGGATTTTCTAAAGTTTCCTTGTCCAAAAGATAGAGAGGTTTTTCTTGATTAAGACTTTCTTCCAATTTCTTAATTAATTCCAGTTCTTTTATTTTTTTCTTATCTCCCGTTCTGGCTTCTCCTTCCAGTTTATCCAGGCGCTTTTTTATGGTATCCAAATCTTTCAGCACCAGTTCCGAATTTATTGTGTCTATATCCCTTATCGGATCTACGCTGTTTTCCACGTGGATTATGTCCGCTTGCTGAAAACATCTGACTAAATGGACGATGGCATTCGTCTCTCTAATATGGGAAAGAAACTGGTTTCCCAGTCCCTGTCCCTGACTGGCCCCTTTGACCAATCCGGCAATATCGTAAAATTCAACAATAGCGGGAATTTTTTTAGCCGAATGACTTAATTTTTCCAAGATATCCACCCTTTCATCGGGAACAGGAACGATTCCAATATTAGGATCAATGGTAACAAAAGGATAGTTGGCAATATGAACTTCGTTTTTGGTCAGCAGTTTAAAAAGAGTGGACTTCCCTACATTAGGAAGTCCAACAATCCCGATGGAGAGTTTCATACTTTACAAACTTTATAAACTTTAGACTTTATGAACTGATTGATACTACTTTATCTCTATTTTGAAGAAAGTTCTTTTCCCTACCTTAATCACGCTGGCGAAGGCCGTTTCCTGCCGGCCGATGATTTTCAGGCGCGGTTCTATCATCTTGACCGCTCCCTGATCGAATAAACGGGTTAATTCGCTTTTGCTCTTAAACTGGCCGCTGGCAAGCAGGGCTTCAAAATAACCGGACCCTCTTTTGACCTTCAAAGATTTAATGCCGGTGGGAACTTCTTTTTTCTGGAAAGCCGAAATAAAATAGTCGTTTGCTTTCTGAGCTTCCTTTTCTCCACAATAAAGCTTGGTAATTTCATAAGCCAAAATCATCTTGATATTTCTGGGGTTGGCTCCTTGTTTTAACTGAATTTCATAACGAGAAACATCACTCAAAGGAAGACGTGTGCAGTGAATAAAGTATTTGATAATCAGACCGTCCTCCAATCTCATTATTTTCCCGAACACATCGCTGGGTTTATCGTTGATGTTGATAACATTTCCCCAACTGGAGCTCATTTTTCTGCCGTCCGTGCCTTCAATCAAATTAACCATCAAAATATCTTGCGGCTTTTGGTTGTGGTACCTCTGAATTTCTCTTCCGGCCAGAAGATTAAATTTCTGGTCGGTGCCCCCCAATTCCACATCAGCCCTGACAGCCACGCTGTCGTATCCCTGCATCAAAGGATAAAGGACTTCTCTTAAAGAAACTCGCTTGCCCGCCTCCAGACGCCTTTTTATATTTTCCCTGTCGATAAAATCGGACAAAGAAAAAACATTGGCCTGTCGGGCAATTTCTTCATACTTTAATTTAGCCAGCCATTGAGAGTTGTAGCGGATTTCAACTTTCTTAATGTCCAAAATTCTTCCTGCCTGACCAACGTAACTCTTGAGATTGCTTTTTACGGTTTTTGAATCCAGCATCGGACGCTCGCTTTCTTTATCGGAAGTATCCCCAATAACACCGGTAAAATCACCGATGATAAAAATGACTTTATGCCCCATTTCCTGAAAATCTCTCAATTTTAAAAGAGCCACCGCTCTTCCCAAATGGAGATTGGGGCTGGTTGGATCAATCCCCAGTTTGATTCTTAGTTTCTTCTTCCCGGAAAGTTTTTTTCTTAGGTTTTCCTTATCAATAATTTCGGCCACCCCTCTTTCCAAAAGCTCGTCTATTTTGTTCTTATCAGGTTTCAACATTCCCTATTTATACCATTTTCCACGGTTATATTCAACTGTCGGTTGTTTGTTGTCAGTTGTTTGTTGTTTGTCGCTAATTAATGTTAAGCGCCTCATCTATCTCCTGTATAATTTCCTGGGGGAGTTTTTGCCCGGGTTTAGTCTTCCCCGGATACCGCCAAGCGGAAATAACTCTTACCGCTGACTCACGCCGACTTAACGCTGACTGACGCTGACTATTTTTTTGTTGTTTGTCAGGCAGGCAGTACATCGCCCAAATCTCCTGACTCCAGGTTCTTTGCCCGTCTTTGGTTTTGTAAGAAGCCGGCTGCATGACGGCAATTGTCCCTTCAGCTATCCCCTCTTCGGTTCTTAGCGGGCTTTTAATCACTCTTCGAACACGGCTTGGAGATAAGCCGTAAAACTTCATCTTATACTGGGAATGATTGGTCCAGAAGTAGTTTGACGAGGAAAAGTTCATAAAATTACCGTCTTGTCTATGGATTATATTGGGCATCGATATTATAATTATACAGGTTGGCGAATAATTCTAAAAGTTGCAATTTTTATGCTCAATCGTATTTTCTTCTTCATTAAAGACAAAATATTCGGCTTTTTCTCCTGGTCTTTGGTTTTAATAATGCTTCTCGGCTCATCTCTTTTAATGCTTTCAACTTCCCTGCAGGAGTCGGCCATCATGGATGAGCTGGCTCACATCCCCGCCGGATACAGCTATTCCCGCTTTCTTGACTACCGCCTCAACCCGGAACATCCTCCTTTAATCAAAGCCCTGGCGGCAATTCCCCTGCTATTTAAAGACCTTAATTTTCCCCTGGAAAATAAAATTTGGAAAGAAGAAGTTAACGGTCAGTGGGGCGCGGGCAATCAGTTTATCTATTGGAACAACGGTCAGAGAGCCGATGAAATAATTTTTTGGTCAAGAATCTTTCCCATCATCCTGACCCTGATTCTTATAATTTTTGTCTATTGGTGGTCCAAAGAACTTTTGGGAAGGTGGTGGGCGCTGATACCGACTTTTTTGGTGGCTTTTTCTCCCCATTTTCTGGCTCACGGGCATTACCTGACAACCGATGTGGGAGCGGCTCTCGGTTTTTTCATCGGCCTTTATTTTTTTGTTAAGCAGCTGACAAATCCCTCCAAGAAAAATACGATTTGGGCGGGAATCTTTTTCGGACTGGCCCAGTTAATGAAATTCTCACTCGTCCTTTTGATTCCCATTTACATCCTGCTTTTGGTTATCTGGTGGCTGATTTCTTCCAAAGAAAGAGGTTTTTCTTTCCTTTCCAGAAATTCTCTTCTTCTCTTTTGGGACTTTTTGAAATCCTTCCTGATAATTCTGGCAATCGGCTATCTTATCGTCTGGCTGGCTTATTTTATTTTTACCATCAACTATCCCATTGAAAAACAAAAATTGGACACTGAATCCACTTTAAATTCTTTTGCCGGAGGACCCGACCCGGAAGGGAACAGTTGTCGTCTTTCTTCCTTATCTCCAAGATGTCTGGCTAATTTGGATATTTGGATGGCGGGCGTGCCGATACTAAGAGGTCTGGGGCATTATTTTCTGGGAGTGTTGATGGTTATGCAAAGATCGGCCGGAGGCAATACCGCTTATTTTCTGGGTGAAGTCAGCGGCGGGGGCTGGTGGAATTACTTTCCCGCTGTTTTTCTTCTAAAAGAAAGCCTACCGGCATTAATCCTTGTTTTTGTCGGTTTTTTAGCCGGACTGGGAAGAATTTTTATCAGAAAATACCGCCAGTCGTCTTCTTTGAAAAACTATCTGACTCTTAATTTTGCCGAATTTTCCATGCTGGCGATGGTTATTTTCTACTGGCTTTACAGCGTTAAAAGTCCTTTAAACATCGGTTTTCGTCACATCCTGCCGACCATTCCTTTTATTTATATCTTGACAACCGGTTCTTTTAAAAAATGGCTGGATAGCCGGCTGGGAAGGGAGATTGGCTGGTCCGTAACCGTTAGAAAAATTACATCTAAACATTTGAAAGTGCTATTTCTCTTGTTGATGCTCATCTGGGTTTTTATAGAAACCATGTCGGCTTCTCCCTACTTTCTTTCCTACTTTAACGAAATCGGTGGCGGAGTCAGATACGGCTACCGTTCTGTAACCGACTCCAACTACGACTGGGGACAGGATTTAATCCGCCTGAAAAAATGGGTGGAACAAAACCTGCCTGCCGGCAGGCAGGTAGAAAAAATCGCCGTCGATTATTTTGGCGGCGGTGACATTAAATATTATCTTGGAGAAAAAGCGGAAGGCTGGCGGTCGTCTCGGGGAAACCCAGCCGACAGCAATATCGACTGGCTGGCAGTTTCTGTAAACACTCTCCAATCAGCCACCGCCCGAACCAAAAACTTTGAAAGAAAACCGGAAGACGAATACAGCTGGCTAAGCAGTTATGACCAGCCCTATGCCAGAGTGGGAACGTCTATCTTCATCTACCGGCTGCGATAGATGAAAAATTTCTAATTTCCCGTGTCTACCGGCAGGCAGGCAATTACCAATTTCCAATGAAATGACGAAAATTCTCGATTAAGCATTTCTAAATTTCACTAAGTATCAGAAATTAGATATTTGACATTAAAGAAAAATGAGCTGCGCAGCTCATTTTTCTTTATAGTACACCCTGTTCTCCACCGTCAGGTCTATATATTCTATTTTTGAAAGCTTGTCTTTTATCTGGCTAATTGCCTCAGAAGCAAAAAATGGAGAGTGCCTCAAACTAAAATATATTTTGGGAAAATTATCGGAAACGGTAGTCATTTCAGCCAATGTTAGATCTCTTAATTCCAAAGTTCTCGCGGATATTTCTGTTTTTTCCAAGAAATCAAATATCAGGACGATGTTTCTGACATATTCTTTATCGGCGACAATGCTTTTCCCCTCGGCAATTTCAATTCCGGAATAATCTACAATTTTGGGGATCAGCTCCCCTTCGGTGGCGGGACCCTCTATAAAGACAACTCCTTCTTTATCAAACCACCAACAAGCAACGCTCTCCTGGCACCAAAGAGCAAACTTCTCTCTCTCGACAAGAGAAATGCTTACCTTTTTCTTAAAATAGTCGATTTTCAGATTGATAGTTTCCATCGGCGGGTTATCATTCTCTATTTTCTGGAGAATTTCTTCTCTTTTTAAGGTCAAAAAAATTGAACTGTCTTTGACAAATATCCAATTAAGCGGCCAGGAAAGTTCGCCCAGTTCTTTATTAATTATTTCCAAAATAGATTCGTTTTCCACCAGTTGATTTCCTTGAATTTCAATGTCTTTAATTTGGAAAACGGCTGTTTTGCAAATCAGAAATATGCCCAAAATAACCAAAACTAAAAAAAATCCTGCGAAAAACAGGCGGAATTTCCTCTTTTTTCTGGTTCTTTCCTCGTCTTTTTGAGTCTGATAATAATCCAACATACACTAAATAGTAGCTAGTACCTGGTAGTTAGTATTTAGTATGTCATAGATTGTTTGTTCCTATATACCAACTACTATATACAAGATACTACCTCATGCTATTTCTGCATTATAACACTGTTCACAATAGACAATCTCAGGTCTGTCGGGAGAATAAGATGTCTCAAATTCGTTGGGACAGGGAGAATCTCCATGTTGGTGAGTGATGGTATTGGTATATGTATTGTTTTCACTCTTCTTTCCCTTGCATTGACAGTGTCTATGCCAGAGTTTGAGAGGATTCCTCTGTTTCAGGCGTTG
>Ga0076035_105_pt1 | contig 52743 bp, 48 predicted proteins | sample RifGroB1_FD_68132 | JGI IMG/M metagenome (GOLD analysis project Ga0076035, IMG submission 68132) | Parcubacteria bacterium GW2011_GWB1_43_8b | reverse complement strand
TATACCGTAAATATTGTCCTATCGGTTAGTAATTACGGTATAAATTTTTAGGAGTTTTTTGATTTTTTGTATGTTTTGTTAGGGGTTTGTAATTGTAAAATGAACACCGCCTCGTGGAGACCACGAGGCGGGTGAAGCGTGCTGCTGGGGAGCTAGAAGCTCCTCGGAGAGGTGGGCAGTTGTGCTGCCCGATGGCGGCTTAGGTACGGAGGATCGGATTGGTCACGCCGCGACGGAGATCGTTCCAGTAACAGTAGTGGGCGAACTGGTTCGGCACCAGGGCGACGCGGTCGATGACCGGACGGATCTCCGCTGGCGTCGTCCATGGGTTGAGCTCGGTCGCCAGTCGAGTGGTGGGAGTAATGGCGGTTGCGAGTTGCGTGTAGCCGCTGGTCGCCGTAGCCCATGCGGTGATTGCCGGGCTGGCGTGCCAGCGGACCTCGAAGGCGAGGACGGTCAGGAAGCTGTCCTGCATGCCCGCGAGGATGCTGCCCGGGTTGCCGATGATGATCTCGGTGAAGCTGTTCATCGCCTTGATTTGATTTGCCCAGCTGGTCGCGGGCGAGCCGGTGTTGTAGGCCCACCATCCCGCGACGATCGCGAGGGCAATCGCCACGATGAAAAACTTTTTCATACCTTCCTCCTTTCTCTTTCTACTCCGATCAAGATCGGAGTAGTCTGTCCTGTCCGGGTTATCCAGCCAGGATCGCTGTCTAAAATACTATCACACTATAGAAACTTTTTCAAGTCAAGGTGTGGATAGATTTTATTCCAACCTCGTTTTACAAATTACGACTTCTTTTCCGTATTCTACTTTGCGGAAAACATATTTTTGTTGTATGGTATAAATCATGAGTGAAAGAGAACCATCATTAAAAGGGGCGGGAAGAAATTCTCTTGAAGGTTTGAGAGAATTAGTGAAGAGGGAAGAAATAAAACCAGAAGGAGCCAATCAAGATCTGACCCCTCCAGTAGCCGCTGAAAAGAAGAAAACACTTGATGATGTGATTAATTTGATTAAGAAAGGAATAATTGAAGGAGAGATGGCCAGAAAGCGGAGAGGGGAAAAAAAATCTGCCGACCTAGCTTTAAGAGACTATAAAGAAATACTTAAAAAATCCGCCGGGATTATAAGAGACGCCGGAGAGAAAGCGTCTATTAAATCGCTTCAGGAAAAGCTGGAAGATGAACTTGGCATAAGTGTCGGTAGGAAGTTAGCGGCAGGGATTTTTAATTATGTGAGAACCAATTTGGATAAAGAGGGTCTTGATAGTGGAGAAACAAGGACGTCTGGACCGGAAAAAACTTCCTCTCAAGGAAAGAAAGCCGCAGCCGGGACCGGAACACCGGACAGAGTGAAAACGGGGGTTGGGGAAGGAAAAATCTTTAATTTTTCTCAGGAAGAACTTGATAATATTGTGGCTGCTGCGATTGTGAGGGCTGCCGGAAACAAAGCGTCGCCGAAATTAATCCAAGAGGAGTTTAGAAAAGCCGGTTTTGAGATTAATGATAATTTGGCGAGCGTGCTTTTTGAGAGGGCCAAAGCCAAGGTATCGGAAAGACCGGAGAGTGAAGAAAAGCCCGACCAAGAAACAGAGAGAGTTGCCGAAGAAATTATGGAAGACCCTGAATTTAAAAGAGACGTCGAAGAAGCCGCCGAAGCGGCGGGGATTGAGGGGGAAATAGACGAATCAAAATTATTACTTCTCAAAGAAAGGATTAAGGGGTTTGGAAAAATTATTCTTTCGGGTTGGAAGAGAAACTGGAAAGAATTTGTGGCTGGCGGTGCGGCTGGAGCGGCGGTCAGGACCGCTGTTCATCTCAGTTTTGGCAGCAGCTTGGGATGGGGAATCGCCGCTGGAGCGGTGGCCGGAGCCACTAGCGGCGGTGTGAGGGAGTATATTTCTCAAAGGAAAAAATTTACTGCGGAAAGTATCTTGGAAGAAATTAAAAGTGCTTCTGATGACGCGAAAAGAGCGGCTGCTCTCGCCAAAGCCAAAGAAGTTCTTGATAAAACGCGTGTTTCCGGCTCCAAAGAAGACATGGAAAAACTCGCCGACATTGTCAGGGAAGGAATAGTTCTCTCGAAAAGCAAGGCGGAAATGACGGGAAGTCAGTCGGAGAAAGAAAAAATAATAAACATACTGAAGATAGCTGAAGGAGTAAGGGAAGAAGTTCCCAAAGCCGAAGGGAAGAGAAAGGAAATTTTGGAATTGATAGAACAAGTTGAATTTCAAAAAGGGGAAATTGACAGAAAAAAAATTGCCAGGGCTATGGTCAAGGGAGCAGTCATCGGGGCTGTCGGAGGCGCGGTAGGAGGAGCTATTTCCAGCTGGATTTCTGACCATTTCTTTGCCGGAGGAGGCAGGGCAACGCAAGAAGTGGTATCCGAAGCTCGAAAGGAGTTTTCTCTTGTCAGGAGTCATGTTTTATCTGCAGAAATAGCCGGGAAGGCGGTTAAAAAATCTCTTGAAGAAAGCCAGCAAAGATTATCGGAGAAAATTTTTCATGTAACCGCTGAAAAAGGTGATGGCCTGACTCATCTGGCCAGAAGAGCCGTTCACGATTTTTTGGTGAATCAGAAATCTCTTAACCCTGATGCTTTCAAGAGTTTATCCGTTGAACAACTTGTTTACTCCGAAGACACACTGGTTAAGAAAGTAACCCAGGGACTGATGGAAAAAGGAAATAGTACCGCTCTCAATATCGGGGAAGAATTTACTTTCACCGGAGAGGAGATAGAAAACACTCTTTCCAAGGCCTCGTCTTTGTCACCTGACAAAATTGAAAGTTTAAGACAACTCCTTCAAGACCCCGAACATCTTCTTTCTGACAAAACCCGCTCTTTTATGACTGATTGGAGCAAACCCTCCGGTGGCAGCAGTGATTTTGTCCGGGAAGCTGCCGGTCAGGCAAGAGAAACCGCTCAGAAAGCCGTTGAGGAAGCAGTGAATACAGGCGCGGTATCTGTCGAAGACGTTCTTCCACCTCCTTCTAAAGGAACAAATTCCATTCTTGAAAATATTTGTTATCAGGAGGAGATGGAGAGCCTTCCTGAAGCCAAGGATTTGCCTGAAGGAATCGGGTTATCCCAGCAAACGGTAATCGAACAGGCGGCGGCCGCCAAAAGTGGAAACAAATTATCAGGACTCCCACGCCTTAGAAAGTGGGGTCCGATTGTCGAGGAAATGAGAGAAAGCGTCCCGCACCAAGATTTGACCAGCAAAGCCAATACGCTAATGGAAAATTTGGCCAACTATTCGAAATCTCCTTCGGGAGCCGGTTATCTTGAAAATTTTGTCCGCCAAAACGGACAAGACTTACTGAATTCCGTTTCCGAAAAGAATTACTCCATCCCGGGAAAAAGTCTTTTGGATAAAGATTTATTCATCCAGCAGTTTAGGGGAATATCGGGCGGCAAAAATAGCACTTTCTTTGCCAACTTAATAAATGCTTTGGAACACAGTCCGGATTATCTGAGGTCCGTTGGGCGTTTTAGAAACGTGATTCAGTCATGTGGCTTTGATGAAAAGGAGTTTGCCGGCGTGGCCAACGACAGAGCCGTTAAATTTATGGGAAAGTATGGAGGGGAAAAGGTTGGATTTTTCGCAAGAGCTGGATTAGGCCCCGAAGAACTGGGTCATCGTCAGAAACTGGTGGAAGCTATGAAAAAAATGGTGGGTGACGGAACCATTGGCGGCAAGAAAGTCGATTTATCCAAATTTAAGGTGAGCGATTTCGTTAAATTCTTCGTATAAAACAAATTTATGGCAAAAACTCAAATTATCTTGGATAAAAACCCGGAAATTATTCTTGAGGAACTGGGAATAAAAAATCTTTCTCCTGAAGAAGAAAAAGAAGTTATCAATACCGTGTTGGAGCATTTCAACAAAGTGATTATTGAAACCGTTATTTTGAATTTGGACGACAATCAAGTCGACCGATTTAAAGCGGCTTTGGAGAGAAACAATTTCGAAGAAGAAATCACCAAAATAACCGCCGCCGTCCCGGGATTAGCCGACAAAATAGAAAAAGCCGTCGAAGACGAGTTTGCTTTATTAAAAAAGGCCAAGGGAATTGTTTCCTAAAATGGGTGTCCGAAGGTACCTGTCTGTTTTTATTGAAAAACACATTGCTTGATGGTTAAATTGTTGGGGTATTGTCCTCGTCGTTCAACGGATAGGACGGTAGCTTGCGGAGCTACAGATAGGGGTTCGATTCCTCTCGGGGACACATAACAAAAGCTCCCGTAGTTGAACTGGATACAACGCCTCCCTCCGAAGGAGGTGGCACAGGTTCAAGTCCTGTCGGGAGCACACTAAATCCCCAATATTCTTGAAACAATATCCAGCAGCGAAGGTTCGGTTTTCTTTTGAGGGAGCTTGGTCTTCAAAAACTCTTCAATTTTTTCCCTGTCGCCTTTCCAGATCCGCGCCCGGAAAACAGGCTTTAATTTTTCTTTAAAAACAAAAAATATTTCGTAGTCATTCTCGTTGTATTCATAGATGTCAAAATGGGAGAACTTGTCGTATTCATAGATGGATTCTTCTTCTCCGACAATCACTTCTTTCTCCGTCAGTTCAAAAGAAAACGTTTCCGGTCTTTGGCTGGTGATAAAAAGAAGAGTGCCGGTGGCCAAAATAATAAAAATTCCAAACAAAAAATTTCTTTGCCAGATGGAAAAGACCAAGAGAAGAACCATTAACCCCAAGAGAACGAAATAAAAAGTGTCGCTTTTTTGGTGGTCGTCCACTCTCTTTATTTCCCAACTGATAGTGGGTTTGTTTTTTGTTTGTTCTTTTGCCACTTCTTTATTTTCTATAGTTTAAATTGTAGCAAACATAATCATTTAATGCGAAACAACGAATTAACTATGCTCCTGCCTACCGGCAGGCAGGAATCATGCGAAAAAACTAATCAACATAATTTTCGCGGTATTCGCATAGTTATTTCGCTAATTTCGCATTGTGATTTAGATTCTATTCAGCGTCTCAATACCCATCAATTCCAATCCGGTTTCCAAATTGCCGGCGGCGGCTTTGATTAACGCCAGGCGGGCGTTCCGTCTCTTTATGTTTTTGTCTTTGAGAATGGGTGTTGTTTCATAAAAATTGTTGGCCAGGTTAGCCAGTCCAAAAAGATATTCGGCCAGGTGGTGGGAAGACGAATCCTTCAAACAATTTTCGAGTACATCCTCAAAGGCGGTTAATTTTTTTATAATTTCAATGTCTTTGTCTTCAAACAGAGAAAAATCTCCTTTACCCGTCTTGGTTTTGGCTAAGATGCTTTTGAGGCGAACGTAGGTGTATTGAAGGTAAGGAGCGCTGTTGCCCTGCAAAGAGAGCGCTTTTTTCGGGTCAAAAACGATGTCGGAATTCCGGCCGTCTTTTAAAAAATTGTATTTTAGTCCTCCCAGTCCGACAATCCGGGCGATTTTCTCTTTTTCTTTCTTTGACAAATCCTTTCTTTTTTGGGAAACGATTTTTCTGGCGGTGTTTATAATTTGGTCAACAATTTTCTGCGCCTCTATAATTTCTCCTTCCCGGGTGGCCAGTTTTTTTCCGTTGGGACCGAGCACCCATCCGAAAGAAACGTGCCTTAATTTGGCTTTGCCCGATAAACCCGCAATTTGGGCGATGGCAAAAAGCTGTTTCAGATGAAGGTTTTGCTGAGAGCCGATGACATACAGAATTTCATCTGGTTGGTATTTTTTTACCCGATAAATCAAACTGGCAATCTCTCTTGTCAGATAGAGCGTGGCGCCATCTGACTTCTGAACAAGAGCAGGAGGAAGGCTATATTTTTCGAGGGGAATAATATAAGCTCCCTGGCTTAAAATTGCCACCCCTTTATTTTTTAAGTCATTTATCAAAGGGATGAGTTGTTTTTCGTATTCGCTTTCACCCTTGACGACACTAAACGGCAGGATACCCAGTTTTTTATACAGCTGGTTAAATTCTTTGAGAGAGACCCTTAAAAACCAATTAAGAATTTTTTTGTTCTCTTTGTCTTGTCTCTCTAATTTAGCAAATTCTTCTTGAGCTTGTTTGAGCAGTCGTGGATTGTTTTTTATTTCTCTGTTAAAACGCACATATATTTCCAGGAGTTCTCTTATCGGCTCTTTGTTTATCTTCTTTTTATCTCCCCATTTTTTGTATCCGGCGATAAGCATTCCAAACTGAGTGCCCCAGTCGCCCAAATGATTCCAGCCAATCACCTTAAAATCTAAGAACTTGTAAAGACGCGCCAAAAAATCTCCTATCAGGGTAGCTCTCAGATGTCCGACGTGCATGGGTTTGGCGATATTGGGGGAGGAATAGTCAATGATCACTTTTTTTCCTTTGCCCGGATTTATTTTGGCCAGCGGGTTTTTGAACATTTCCAGCCAGAAATCTTTTTTGAAAAAGAAATTAATAAATCCGCCTCCGGCGATTTCTATCTTGTCTAGATAACGGTTCTCTTCCAAATCCGATTTTATTTTTCGGGCAATTTCGATGGGGGATTTTTTTAAAATTTTGGCCAAAGAAAAAGCGACGTTGGACGAATAATCCCCGAATCGGGAGATGTTCTTGCTCTCCATCTCGAAGTGCGGCAATTTTGCGGTCAGTTTTCTTGCCGCTTTTTTGACGAGATTTTCCAGATATTGTTGGGGAGAAATCATTTTAGATAATATACAACAGATTGACGTTCTTTGACAACGCTCTTGGGAGGTGAATATTTTTGGAGAATTCTGTATAATGTAACCAGTCTCAATTCCAAAAGGTCGAATTTTTCAGGGCTGTCAATTAACAAAGAGTTAAAATGAAAATTATTAGCTGGATTGCTTTAGTCTTGGTGGTTATCGGAGGCCTTAACTGGGGACTCTGGGGTCTTTTTGAGTTTGATTTGGTGGCCTATCTTTTTGGGTCTTTGTCGGTAGTTTCCAGAGTTATCTATGTTCTCATTGGTCTGGCGGCGATTTTTTCTATCTTCGCCTACTCCAAATGCTGGTGCGGATCCTGTCCGGTCCACTCCAAATCTTCCGGTTCCGGTCCGACACAGATGTAAGAAAGAAATTATCTCTTATTTCAAAACCCCCTTTTAGGGGGTTTTGACTTTAGAATGCCAGGCGGCAATTTATCTTTTAAACGGTCCGGGAATGAAAATATCTATTCGGAAGGTGTTCTTTCAAGACCGGCGGCTTTCTCCATTTCCAGACGGTTGGTTTGGAAATCATTTACCAACTCCTGCACTTTTTGCTGATCCGTCGTCATGGTTTTTACCAGTTCCGTCAGCGTCTCACTCTCGGTTTCGGAAAGAATATTTTCTCTTTTTTGGGCAAGGATGTCGGAGTAATATTCCTGGGAAAACAACAGTAATTGTTTCAGGGTGGCTAATTCCTTTGTCATTAATCCTTGTAATTGGTCCAGATTATCGGCAACTTTTAAGGATGATGTTTTAGCTGCCTGATCTTTAACGGCTTCAGCTAATTTTTTAAATTCAATTACTCTGTCGGCCATTAAATTTGCCTTGTTGGCTATGTTGTCGGTTTGAGCGATAAAGTCATCAACCATTTTCAGAGCTCCGGTATAATCACCGGCACTTTCTTTATTCCAAACTTCTTGAATGTTTTTCCCGATATCGGTCATTTGACCCCCCACTTCTTGCGATACCGTTATCAGTTCATTAAATTTGTCGATAAATTTGTCTGAGACCGTGGAACCCGGGGATAATAGTTTTGTTAGCCCTAAAATCAGCAGCGCCACACCCGCAATAACAATGACAATTTGAAACCAGCGATTGCTCCAAAGCGATTTTTTTTGGGACAAAGAGGTATTTTCCATAATTATTTGTTTATTAATGTTAATTTTTTTAACTGGCGAGCCGCTCGGGTCAAGTGACCCGGATATTGAGTATTATACTCCTTCGCTCTAGCTAAGAAAGTACGCAGTAGGGCTTCTTTGGGGCTAGAACAAAGACCGAGATTGAGGCACTCGGGTCAGGGATAGGAGAGACGATTTCAAGTTTTTCTAAAATACCAAGCAAACAAAATTATAATTACGGAAACCAAAATTAGCCAAGAATAAATCGTCCAATTTATCAGCGCCGTAAATAACAACATTACTATTGAAATCGCAGTTAAAATTTGATCCTTTTTAATTTTATTCATATATTTCGGTCGTAGTTTTTTGATTTTAGGCACTCGGGTCTTCCTGTAAAAAGTTCTTATAAAAAATGTTTTTTAATAAAAGCTCTGCCTGAGCCGGATTTTAAATATTTCTCAAACTCAAAGGCTTTGTATTTATCAGGGGTCACAAAATAGAAATCTAATTTTATAGGTAATCTATTTGCTGTAGCTGGCACTTGACCTTTTTGATGTCTTTCCAGCCTGTTTTTGAGGTTATCGGTACAGCCGACATAGTAGCTATTCTTACACTTTAGACTATAAATGTAATACATAAAAAGAAATCGCCTCCACTAAAGTTTCGGCGTACTAATAGCGGATTGCGTCACGCCGTAAGTTTTTTATAAACTAGATCCCGCTTTCGCGTGTCTATAGCGGATTTCATCACGCCGTAGCCACGCTTCAGCGTGGCGAAGGCGGAGAGGCAGGGATTCGAACCCTGGAGGCCCTTGCGAGCCTAACACGTTAGCACCGTGTCCTATTAGACCACTCTAGCACCTCTCCGTATTTTTATATCAACCCGTATTTTCTTTTTATTTCTTCTCTCTTATATCCTTTTTTATACTCTAGCTCGAATTTGATTGCTTCTTTCTCATCTTTGCATTCGATTTTCTCAAGTAATACTAGCGGGCGTCTACCTTTCAGCGACGGAGTGTGACCGGAATTATGTTCTTCTAACCTTCGCTCTATATTGTTAGTTTTGCCTATGTACAGGCCATTATCCTTCAGACTTTTTAGAACATATACGTAATGCATACTAGCTTTGACCCCTGCCTGCCGGCAGGCAGGACTCTAGCACCTCTCCGAGTTTAACCAATAACTAATAACTCGTAATTGGTAACTAGATAAATAATACAGAGAAAAACGAACAAAATCAACGTTTACTTGAAATGTTTATTCTTGTGTGGTATTACATAAGACAGAAAGGGGGAACGAACCATGAGTTCGAGAAACAAAATTCTGGAGGGTCTCCACGTGACCATCAAGGAACATCTCGTGGAGCTTCGGGAGCTCTTCGGGTTTGAGTTCGAGCCCGAAGTAAATGCGCTCAGCTTAGAGGCGTGCCAGAGGTACGCCGAAAAGCTGAACAACCTACTCTCCTCGCTGAAGGAGATGCGGGAGAGAGATCCAGAACGCTTCCGGGAAGTCGTGGGGATCTGTAAGAGACTGAAGGATATCGACCTCATCGACATGTTCCTCAAAGCGGTGGACTGACCTCCTCCCGCGCCGCACGCCCTCTGCGCCGCACCTCTGGTGACGGCGCATTGCTTTTATCGGCATTTTCTGCTACTTTTCTTTATTATGTCTTCTTCCGATGTAAAACCGGATAAAAATCCGGAAGATAAAAAATTGTCCGGGGAAGCGGTGCCCAGACCGCCGATTGTGGTGGTCATGGGCCATGTTGACCATGGAAAAACATCTCTGCTTGACTACATCCGCAAGACCAAAGTGGCTGAAAAGGAAGCGGGAGGAATTACCCAGTCCATCGGTGCCTACGAGATTGAGTGGCGTCTGAAAGACGACACGAAATCCCGAGCGAGTGAAAACGACCGAGGGATAACAAATGATCTTGCAGTTCAATACTGCAAAATCACTTTCATAGATACTCCCGGACATGCCGCTTTTACCAAAATGAGAGAAAGAGGAGCCAAAGCGGCCGACATCGCTATTTTAGTGGTAGCCGCTGATGACGGAGTCCAGCCCCAAACCGAAGAGGCGATTGCTATTTTGCAAAAATCCAAGACGCCTTTTGTGGTGGCTATCAACAAAACTGACCGAAGCAATGCCGACCCCGAGAGAGTCAAACAAGATTTACTCGCTCACGGCGTTAAATTGGAGAGTTTTGGGGGACACGTTTCCTGGCATCTGATTTCGGCCAAAACCGGCGAAGGGGTAGACGAGCTTCTGGAGTTGATTGTTTTAATGTGGCAGATGGAGACACCCACCTACAATCCCAGTGGTCTAGTCAAAGGATTTATTTTGGAATCAGAAATGGACAGTCGCAGAGGAGTTGTCGCTTCGGTAATTGTCACCGACGGAATTTTGAAAAACGGACAGAATATCGTTACTCCCTCGGCTTGCGGAAAAATCAAGATGCTGGAAAACTTTCTGGGAGAAAAAACAGAAAGCTTTTCTCCTTCCAGTCCGGCGCTGGTGGTTGGGTTTGAACGATTGCCGGCAATAGGGGAGGAATTCAAAGCTGGACATTTGGAAATAGAAGAAAGACCGGAAACGGGCATTGAAGAAAGAAGAAAGAGCGAGATTTTAATGATGGAAAAAGAGGAAAATGTTCTCCCTCTCGTTTTGAAAGCCGACGTCGCCGGCTCTCTGGAAGCTCTCTCTCAGATGATTTCCAGTATGTCTTTTGAAGGACTGAGGCCTAAAATTGTTTCTCAGGAAGTGGGGGATGTTACCGACGGAGACGTTAAGTCGGCCCAGATGCTGGGGGCCTTGGTCGTTGGATTTAATTGCCGCCTGACAAAACCGGCCGAGAGTTTAGCCCGCTCCCAAAATGTTGAAGTTATCACCTCCGATGTTATTTATCGGCTGGTGGAGCAGTTGGAAGAAAAAATAAAAAACCTTTATGTCAAAAAAGAAACCGATATTTTGGAAATCCTGGCGGTTTTTGGTAAAAAAGGAAGAAAACAGATTGTTGGAGGAAGAGTGGTTGAGGGTTTCTTTACTCTCAATCAAAAAGTAAAAATTGAGAGGCAGAACGAAGTTCTTGGTTGGGGAAGAATATCCAATCTTCAAAAAGAAAAAAAGGATTGCCGCAAGGTGGATGAAGGAAACGAATGCGGTTTGATGATTGATTCGGACATTGAGATTCAAGTCGGAGACAGGTTGGTTATTGAGAAATAAAGTTTTTATTTAATAATTTGGAGTGAAACGATCAAATTGTTAACTATAAAAATCCCGCAACTTCTGCGAATGATAGTGAGCATGAAGTTGGCGAGGATCCCGCACTTCCCGGAAGAAACATCTTGTGATAATCTCACGTATTCTTCGCAGAAGAGCGGGATCGCGCCCTCTAACCTCATAATTATTCGGGATAGTGCGGTGAGTTTACCCAGCCCTTCGAGAAGAGCTGGGTGCTCCCTGCCTGCCGGCAGGCAGGGGTTTACAACTAATCGTTCGGGAAGTCAGACTCCCATTCACTCTTAGGTAAAAACGGCATGCACTACCGCAAGGAAAAACTGGAATCTTTGATTGGACAGCTGCTTTCCAAGGAAATTGTCAGGACTATTGAAACGCCGGACGCTTTGATAACGATAATAAACGTCTCGCTGGATGACAAACTGGAAACGGCTAAAGTTTATGTTGAAATTTTCCCGGATAGCAGGGGAAAAGAGGTAAAAAAGGAACTAAAAGAAAAAGCCAGAGCTCTCCGTCATTTTCTCGTCAAAAAAATCAATATCCGCAAAGTTCCCGATATCGTGTTTAAGTGATAATTTTGGTTCTCTGAAGATCAAATTAAAAACTGTTCTAAGAGCAGTTTTAATTTTTTTATTAGTGCTCGGGGTGGGAGTCGAACCCACACGGCCTTATGACCACAACATTTTAAGTGTTGCGAGTATACCATTTCTCCACCCGAGCTCGCTAGCTACTTTAATAATCTATCTATAAATTTTTCAAGCGGGGTGCGCCAGTTTCGTTCTAGTTGAGTATAGAGAAACCTTACTAATTTTTCTTTGTCTTTACTGAGCTTTCTGTTTTTAAATTTATTTAATTTTTTAAAAATACATTTATCTTGCTCTTTATCAAGAATATACGGGGTTTTTGGTCTCGGTGGTAATTTCATATTCTGGAGGCCTGGGTGGGACTCGAACCCACGTATATGGATTTTGCAGATCCATGCCTTACCCCTTGGCTACCAGGCCGTTTTTTATTTTTTCTTGTGACCCCTGCCTACCGGCAGGCAGGCCATCCCTCCTTCGCTAAGCTTCGGACGGGCAAGCGGGATTCTCATGTCGCTTCGCTCTTTCAAAACCCTCGGTTTTGAATAATTTCCTACACGGGAGATTAAGCATCTCCCGACCCCTATCTATTCGAATCCCTCTAGAGGTGCAAATAAAGTTTAGATACACGAGGTATCAAAACTTTATTGTGACCCCATCGGGATTTGAACCCGAGTTCCAGGAATGAAAATCCTGTGTCCTAGACCAGACTAGACGATAGGGCCAGCCTTAAAAATTACAAAATCGTTGCAGACAGATTCATTAAATCAGAAAATGAGGAATAATCAATAGCTTTTAAAGGACTACCCCTCACAGTTTCTTTGTTGTCTGCGAGGGGTGGCGGGGGTGCGGGTTTGAGAGGATGCATGGCTATTCCTTGGAGGTGGGAGTAGCAACGGTGCCGGGCGCGAGCGGGAGGGAAAGAGTAACGTTGAACTTTCCGTATGAGGCAGAACGCTCGGACCGGAACCGGAGCCCAAGCTTCTGAGCAGTTCTTCGCAGTTCCTCGACATCTCCGGAGCGAACCTTGAAGATCTGGATCATGAAGAACCCCGCACCGTCCCGCCCGACATTGGCATGGACAGTATACAGTGACATCCAGCACCTCTTTTCTCCCCGATTACGTCGGGGGCGTTCTGGTTTTATTCTAAACGGCTTCATTTAAAAAACAACCCCGCCGAGGCGGGGTACAGAGAGAACGGAAATGTTAGAGAGCACGGGTACTGATCTCGGCAACACACGAGTCCTTTATGGACTGGCGCGCCTCCACCTTTCTGGCAGCGAGAGCCGCTGCCAGCCGTCGGATGAATTCATGCGCGAGAGCGGGGGACTTGAACCTGATCTCTGTGTGAAGGTCGGAATCGTCGATCTCTCGCCACTCCACTTGGCCTATGATGGGACGGGAAGACATTAGCACCTCCTTTCGGTGGTTATTATACAATTATTTTATATTTTTTTGAATATTGTAATAATGTTTTGACTATTCTTCTTCCTTGGCTCATTATAAAAGGATATTCTTATGGATCAGACGAGATTTTATCGGGCGATGGAGATTCTTCCCGCCGTTCTTTCCTGGACAACCATCGTTCTGATGTTTGTTTTGTCTTTTTGGCTTCCCAAGTGGGTGGCGGTTTTTATTATTCTTTTTGACACCTACTGGCTTTTAAAAACCATTTACCTCTCCTTCCATTTAAGAAGCAGTTTTAATAAATTAAGGGCCAATCTTAAAGTCGACTGGCTGGAAAAATTAAAAACCGACTCCCAAACAAGCAGTCACTGGGAGAAAATATACCATCTGATAATCCTGCCGATGTCCAGCGAACCCTATAAGGTGGTCAGGGAAACCTTTCTTCATCTCAGGGAAGTAAATTATCCTCTTGATAAATTGATTGTTGTTTTGGGAACCGAAGAGAAAATCAAAAGCGGTCGGGAAGTAGCCGACAAAATAGAAAAAGAATTCGGGTCGTTATTTTTCAGGTTTATCTACACCATTCATCCGGGAAACCTTCCCGGAGAAATACCGGGTAAAGGTTCTAACGAATCCTGGGCGGCTAAACAAGTCAAGGAAATAATCATTGATCCCCTCAAAATAGATTATAAAAACATCATCGCCTCCGTTTTTGACGTGGATACCCAGGTTTTTAGAGATTATTTCGGAATTTTAGCCCATTCTTTTTTGACCGCCGAAAAACCGCTTCGTTCCAGCTATCAACCAATTCCCCTGTTTTTAAATAATATCTTTCAGGCGCCGGCTTTAGCCCGAGTAGTCGGTTTTTCGGCTACCTTCTGGCATCTGATGCAGCAGTCGCGCCCGGAAAAATTGACAACTTTCTCTTCCCACTCGATGCCTTTTCAGGCGGTGGTTGATATCGGTTTTTGGCAGAGGAACATCGTTTCCGAAGATTCCCGCATTTTTTGGCAGTGCTATTTTCGTTACGGAGGTGACTGGAGAGTAATCCCGCTTTTTTATCCGGCATCAATGGATGCCAATGCCGCCCCCACTTTTTGGAAAACAATGGCCAATCTTTATAAACAACAGAGACGTTGGGGTTGGGGAGCGGAAAACATCGCTTATCTTACGAGCAGTTTTAGAAATAACCTGGTTATTCCTTTGAAAAAGAAATTTTACTGGACTTTTCATATTATTGAGGGGTTTCACTCTTGGGCAACCAGCTCCCTGATTATTTTTGCCTTGGGGTGGCTGCCGATATTTTTGGGGGGACAGATTTTTCGGACGACTCTTTTGGCCTATAATCTTCCCTACATCACCCGTTACATTATGACCTTTGCCTCTTTGGGGATTATCAGCTCGGCGGCGCTTTCAATGATACTTTTGCCTCCCAAACCGTCCGGTTTTGGTAAGACCCACGCTTTTTGGTATTTTATTTCTTGGGTGTTGATGCCTATTACCCTGATTATTTTCGGTTCCCTTCCCGCACTGGAGGCCCAGACGCGTCTGGCGCTGTCGGGTAAGTGGAGACTGGACTTTTGGGTAACGCCCAAACATCGGTAGCGAAGCTAACTAATAACTGACAACTTAAAGATTACAATCGATCGTTTTTTAGTGTTTGTTGTAGGTTATGTGTCGTTAGTTGTTTGTTAAAATTTTTATGAAAATTTTGGCTATTGAAACCAGTTGCGACGAGACAGCTGTCGCGCTCTTACGAGCGAGTGGAAAGTTATCAAGTATAAAGTTGAAAGTGCTAAAGAGTTTGGTTTCGTCGCAGATAAAAATTCACGCACCTTTTGGCGGCGTGGTTCCCAACTTGGCTAAACGTGAACATCTTAAAAATTTACCTATTCTTCTTTCCAAAATACTAAATACTAAATACCATGCCTACCGGCAGGCAGGCGGTATACGTAACGTCGATCTTATCGCCGTGACCGTCGGTCCGGGCTTAGAACCGGCGCTCTGGGTGGGAATTGAGTTTGCCAAACGATTGGCAAAAAAATGGAAGAAACCGCTTATCGGCGTTAATCATCTTCACGGCCACCTCTACAGTTTTCTATTATCACAGAAAACTGTAAGTACCAAATTCCAAGCACCAAAATCCAAAAAACCCGGCATACGGCATACGGTATACGGCATACGAAACCCATTTCCCGCAATCGGATTGATAGTGAGTGGCGGACACACCATTTTGGTTTTAATGAAAAATCTGAAAGAATATAAAAAACTCGGTGAAACATTGGATGATGCGGTAGGAGAATCATTTGATAAAGTGGCGCGGCTGCTGGGCCTGCCTTATCCGGGAGGTCCGGAAATTGAAAAACTGGCCAAAAGAGGAGACCCGACCGCCATTGACTTTCCCTCGCCGATGATTTATCAGAAAAATTACAACTTCAGTTATTCGGGATTGAAAACCGCGGTGCTATACTATTTACGTGAGCATAATGCGAAACAGCAGATACCCCATGCGAATGATGCGAAAAAAAATCCATGGTCTGTCGGAAATATTTTGCGGGATTCACATAATCAATTCGTAGGTTCGCATTATACTCTTTCCGATGTGGCGGCTTCTTTTCAGAAAGCGGCTTTCTTGCCTCTGGTAACAAAAGCGGTTCGTGCCGCAAAAGAATACAGAGCTAAGTCGGTTATGATTGGCGGCGGAGTGGCGGCCAATAAAACTCTTGCCAGGATGCTTTCATTAGAAATTAGGAATTTGAAATTAGGAATTAACTTAGTTGTTCCTCCTCTGAAATACTGCCTGGACAATGCGGTGATGATTGCCGCGGCAGCCTATGTTAACGAATTGAGGAATAAAAGATATAGATTGGAAGCTAACGGCAATCTTAACTTGTAAATAAAACCGATTACCACTGATGATGGCGGATTTCCACCAATTAAATTATGTCATCTGTGGCAATCAGCTATTAATCCGCGGTAATCCCAATAAAGCATATGTCTTTTTTAAAAAAACTGGACTGGAAACTTCTGCTGTCGGTAACTCTCCTTTTGGTTTTGGGACTTTTGAGTCTTTTAAGCACCGCCCCTGATTTGTTTTATAAGCAAATTATCTGGATTGTGATTTCGGTGCTGGTGGGAGTTTTTTTGATAGTAATTGACCTGCGTTCTTTTTTCAGCAGAAAGAGCATTGTTTTTAGTTTTTACTGGCTGGTGATTGGTGTTTTGGTGCTGACTTATTTTCTTGCCCCTCAAATTAAGGGCAACCGAGCTTGGATAATCCTGGGCAGTTTTCAGTTCCAGCCTTCAGAACTTGCCAAAATCGCTCTGATTATCGTTCTTTCTTACTTCTTGAGCCGGCGTCATATCGGTATTGCCCGTTGGGGAATATTTTTCTCATCGTTCTTTTATGGATTTTTCCCGGCTCTCTTGATTGCCATTCAGCCGGATTTGGGATCGGCTCTGGTGGTCGGAGCCGTCTGGGCGGGGTTTGTTTTGATTTCCGGCCTGCCTCTTAAGAAAGTTTTTATCAGCGCTCTGGTTTTGATTGTCTCTCTTGTTTTGATTTGGTCCTATGTCTTAAAAGATTATCAGAAAGAAAGAATTGCCGGCCTGTTTAATCCTCAGGAGGACCCTCTGGGAATCAACTATAACGTTATCCAGTCAAAAATCGCCATTGGCTCAGGGGGGCTTTTTGGAAAAGGGTTTGGACAGGGAACTCAGGTTCAATTGGGATTTTTGCCAGAGGCCCAAACCGATTTTATCTTCGCCGCTATTGCCGAAGAGGGAGGATTTTTGGCGACCATTGTTCTTTGTTTGGCTTTTATGGGAATGATTTTAAGAATTCTTAAAATCGGCCTTTCCAGCGAGGCTAACTTCTACAAATTTCTTTCTTTGGGATCGGTTATTTTGTTTTTGACCCAATTTATTTTACATGTCGGATCAAATTTGGGGCTACTGCCGGTTATTGGGGTGACGTTGCCTTTTGTCAGCTACGGCGGTTCCAGTATTCTTTCCAGTATGATTCTTGTCGGGATGATTCAGTCGGCTTACAGTAAGAAATAGCAAATATAATGCGAAACAGCGAATACTTTATGCGAATGCTGCAAAACAAAGTAAATTCTTTCGCATTATACATTTTATGAAAAGAATCATTATTATCTACCTAATCGTCGTCTTTGTTCTGGTTAGTGGATTTTGGTTTCTGGGGCATTCTGTTTTTGGCAATCTGGATGAAAATAATTTGGTTGAATTCACCGTCACCGAAAACCAGGGAGTTTCTCAAATCGCTCAAAAACTTTGGGAAGAGAAATTGATTCGGTCAAAGACATTTTTTCTTCTCTACCTCTATTTTTCCGGAAACTTTTCGGGACTTAAACCGGGGACCTATTTTCTCTCCAGATCTTTGGGGGTGGGAGGAATAGTTGGTCGTCTTTTAAAGGGACCCTTAGCGGTGGAAACGGTTATTTATCCGGGAATGACTCTCAAAGAAATTGACGACCGTTTGTCCGAAGTTGGGGTTCTAAAAAAAGGGGAATTGGTGAATTTTAATATGGACGTTCTTTTGGAAAAACATCTCTTTTTAAACTCTGCCAAAAATCTTGAGGGATTTCTTATGCCCGATACCTACAAATTCTTCCAGTCCTCCTCGCCCGAAACAGTGGCCGAAGTTTTTCTGGATAATTTTCAGAAAAAGACCGAGCCTCTCTGGTCCAATCAAAACGATATTTACCGGACAATTATTATTGCCTCTTTGGTTGAAAAAGAAGTTCCACTGCCCGATGACAAGAGAATAGTTGCCGGGATCATCTTTAAGAGATTGTCTGTTGGGATGCCTCTTCAGATAGACGCTTCGGTGGTTTACGGCGTTTGCCAGGGAAAATTTCTGGATTGTTCTCCTCTGACGGCTGCCGATTTTAAGAGAGATTTTCCCTACAATACCTATCTCTATAAAGGACTTCCTCCCGGACCGATTGCCAATCCTTCTTTGGAATCCATAAAAGTGGTTCTTTCTCCCCAGAAGAGCAGTTATTGGTATTATCTTTCCGACCCGTCTACCAAGAAAACCGTTTTTTCCAAAACTCTGGAAGAACATGGCGAGAATAGAGCAAGATATTTGGGATTATAGGATTGTATACTGTATACCGTATGCCGAACACCGTATTATAGTATATGGCTAAGAAAGTTGTTGGTAAAAATTTCTACTTACAGCCGGCTTCTAGGATTGCTCCGAAACTTTTGGGTAAAATTTTGGTGAGAAAAATCGGAAAAAAGAAGATTTTTGTTTTGATAACCGAAACGGAGGCCTACGACGGGACAAACGACAGAGCTTCTCATGCCAGTCGGGGTCGGACAAAAAGAAATGAGGCGATGTTTGACGAGGGTGGGCACTGGTATGTTTATTTTGTCTACGGGATGTACTGGATGCTCAATTTGGTCTGCTCCAAAAAAAATTATCCTTCGGCAGTGCTTATTAGGAAGGGTTTAGTTGTGGATAAAAATTTGGAGGTTTTGGAAGAACTGGAAGGACCGGGGGTTTTATCAAAAAAGTTAAAGATTGACAGAAAATTAAATACCCGGCCCGTTTCCGGAAAGTCCGGTCTTTGGGTGGAAGATTGGGGAATAAAAATTCCATCAAAATTGGTTCACTCTGGAAAGCGTATCGGTATTGACTATGCGGGAGAATTTTGGGCAAAAAAGAGATGGAGATTCTTTATAGACTAGCCACGAAATGTGAAAGTGTACAAAAGTGCGAAAACTCGACAACCCCCATATGTTCTTAATAAATTTAGTATTTTGCAGCCAAGGGCTTGACTTATTATTTTAACACTGCTATTCTTTTTCATAATATTTCCTTTGGATTCGAACGCCGCGGCCGATTTTGACTGGCGGAAAAAACTGCTTTCAATAGCTTCTCGCTATTGAGGCTTAACGGGAAGTCCTATTAATACAGTGGCTAGTATTAATCAGTAACCAATCAGGACGAAAATCCCTCTTCACTAAGAGGAGGGCGGTTGTTTTTGTCTCGTTTCAAAACCCACATGATACATAGGCTTGAGGTTAGGTCATTTTCCAATCACCCCGGTGATTTCATTGATAAACCGTTCTTTGGAGAGGTCCAATTAAATTCTTGGAATTGGTTTGTTAAGAGCGGCATTAAAGAACTATTCTCGGAAATTTCTCCTATTCGGGACTATACCAGCAAAGAGTTTGAGCTCTATTTTCTCGACTATTATTTTGACGAACCTAAATTTTCAGAAGAAGAATCTTGGGCGCGTTTGTCTACCTATGAGGCGGCTCTTCGGGCGAGAATTAAATTGGTTAACCTAAAGACCAAGAAGGTAACGGAACAGGAGGTTTACTTGGGAGATTATCCGATAATGACCGAAAGAGGAACTTTTGTTATCAATGGCGTTGAACGGGTAGTCGTCTCCCAATTTATCCGTTCCCCGGGAGTTTATTTCACTGCTCGGATGGTCAAGGGAAATAAATATTTTGGAGCTAAAATTATTCCTGATCGGGGAAGTTGGATGGAATTTGAAACGGAATTGGACGGCTCTATTGCCGTTAAAATTGACAAACATCGAAAAGTTCCCGTCTCCGATCTTTTAAGAGTTTTCGGTCTGAAAAATAACGAGGAAATTATCAAGGCCTTTGCCAACGTTGACGTTGGTGAAAAAAAACACATTCAAATAACCTTAAAAAAAGACGCGGCGGTTGATATTCCCAATTCTTACATTGAAATCTATAAACGTCTGCGCCCCGGGGATTTGGCTACAGCCGAAAACGCTCAAAGCTTGATTGATGGAATGTTTCAAAGAGGAGACAGGTTTTCCCTTTCGGAAGTGGGTAGATTTAAGTTTAACCAACGGCTGGAGATAGAAAACAAGATAAATACCCAGCTGGTGCGTCTGGAGGACTTGATTCTTATCGTCCGGGAGATTATTCGTCTTAATAACGACGAAAGAGGCCTTCCCGACGACATTGACAGTCTTTCCAATCGAAGAGTGAGGGCTGTCGGGGAACTTCTTCAATCAAGAATGAGAGTCGGCTTTGCCAGAATGAGAAGAATTATCCAGGACCGAATGTCTTTGGTGCAGGAGCAAGAAACGACAACTCCTATTCAACTGATTAATCCTAAACCACTTTTCTCGGTAGTGCGGGATTTTCTGATTTCTTCTCAGTTGTCGCAGTTTATGGATCAGGCCAATCCTTTAGCCGAGCTGGAACACAAAAGACGTCTTTCAGCGATGGGTCCGGGAGGACTTTCCCGAGAACGAGCCGGATTCGAAGTGCGTGATGTCCACGCCTCTCACTACGGACGAATCTGTCCGATAGAAACTCCCGAAGGGTCTAATATCGGATTAATTAACCATCTGGCCAATTTTGCCAAAGTCAATCGCTTTGGATTTTTGGAAACTCCTTATGTCCGTGTTAAGAACGGCAAGGCCACCAGCGAAGTAGTTTGGATGGACGCCACTCAGGAAAGAAAATACAAAATTGCCGAAGGAGGAACTCGTTTGGATAAAAATGGAAAAATCCTAACTGATGAAGTAGAAGCCCGGATTGACGGCGAACCGGGAATTTGCTTGAGGGAAGAAATTGAATATATGGATGTTTCTCCTTATCAAATTGTCAGCGCTGCCGCCGGTTTGATTCCTTTTTTGGAACACGACGACGCCAACCGGGCTCTAATGGGTTCCAACATGCAAAGGCAGGCAGTTCCCTCGCTCAATCCTCAAATGCCCTTGGTGGGAACGGGAATTGAGGAAAAAATCGCCCGCGATTCGGGACGATTGATACTGGCTAAAGAAGAAGGAGAAGTTACCAAAGCCGATGCCGCCTCCATAACCGTGAAAAGCAAAAACAAAGCTACTATTTATAACCTCAATAAATTCCGACGTTCCAATCAATATACCACCATCAATCAAAAGCCGGTGGTTACTGTCGGCCAGAAAATAAAGAAAGGGCAGGTCTTGGCCGACGGTCCTTCAACCGACCGCGGAGTTTTGGCTCTTGGGCAAAATCTTTTGGTGGCTTTCGTCCCTGCTTTTGGAGGAAACTTTGAGGATGCCATCGTTCTTTCTGAAAGAGTGGCTTTTGAAGACAGATTCACTTCGGTTTACATAGAAGATTTTTCTTGCGACGTGCGAGACACCAAACTTGGTCCTGAGATTACCACCGCCGACATTCCCAATGTCTCTGAGGAAAAACTGAAAAATTTGGATGAAGAAGGAATTATCCGTATCGGAGCGGAGGTGAGGGCGGGGGATATTTTAGTTGGAAAGATATCGCCAAAGGGCGAGACCGAATTGACTGCCGAAGAAAAATTATTACGTTCCATTTTTGGTGAGAAAGCCAGGGACGTCAAAGATACCTCCTTATATCTTCCTCACGGAAAGTCCGGCCGGATAGTCGGCATTAAAATTTTCTCTCGGGAACACGGAGACAAATTGGAGCCGGGGGTGATTAAAAGCATCCAGATTGAAGTGGCGCAGCTGAGAAAAGTCAGGGCTGGCGACAAACTGGCCGGTCGACACGGCAATAAAGGCGTTATTTCCCAAATTTTACCGGTGGAAGACATGCCTCATCTTCCTGACGGCCGTCCAGTAGACATTGTTCTTAATCCTCTGGGGGTGGCTTCGCGCATGAATCTGGGACAGATTTTGGAAACTCACCTGGGGTGGGCGGCCAGAGAATTGGGCTACCGAGCGGTTACCACCATTTTCTCGGGAGCTTCGGAGGGGGAAATTTGTCAGGAGTTAAAAAAAGCCGGTCTTCCTGAAGACGGAAAAATTACTCTTTTTGATGGACGAACCGGAAGGCAGTTTGATAGCAAAGTGACCGTTGGCTACATTTATATGCTTAAACTCAACCATTTGGTTGAGGACAAAATCCACATGCGCTCTATCGGACCCTACAGTTTGGTAACTCAACAGCCCTTGGGAGGAAAAGCTCAATTTGGCGGCCAGCGTTTTGGAGAAATGGAGGTTTGGGCTCTGGAGGGATACGGAGCAGCCTACACTCTTCAAGAAATGCTGACGGTTAAATCTGACGACGTTTTGGGAAGGGCAGCCGCCTTTGAAGCAATCGTTAAAGGAGAAGAAATTAAACTTTCCAACTCTCCCTCGGCTTTTAATGTTCTGGAAAATTTTTCCGTTGATATATTATAAATTTATGTAAATAACCAAAAAGAGCGACCCAAACCAAATCATCTGTCCAAGTTATGGAAAAACTTAGGCGGGTACTCCCTGCCTGCCGGCAGGCAGGGGTTTACAGCCAATCACTTGGGAAGTCAGACTTCCCTTCGCTCTTGGGTAAAAACGGCATGAATACAGATTTTGACTATCTAAAATTGAAAATTCCCTCTCCCGAAGAAATTCTTTCTTCTTCATACGGGGAGGTGACTAAACCGGAGACAATCAATTACCGGACCCAACGTCCGGAAAAGGACGGACTCTTCTCGGAAAAAATCTTCGGGCCGACTAAAGATTATAAATGCTACTGCGGAAAATTTAAGGGTCTGCGGTATAAAGGAACTATTTGCGACAAGTGCGGCGTTGAAGTTACCCGGGCGATTGTTCGACGGGAAAGAATGGGTCATCTAAAACTGGCTGCTCCCGTGGCTCATATTTGGTTTTTGAAAACCGGCAATTCTAAAATCGGTCTCTTTTTTGACGTTCCTTCCAATAAACTGGAGAAGGTCATTTATTACGCCTCTTATATTATCACCAACGTTGATGACAAGAGAAGAAAAGAATCTCTCGATAATCTGAATGACGAATTTAAATCCAAGAAAAAATCCATCAAAGACAACGAACAGCTAAAATCTTTGGAGGCTTCTTATTTGAAGTCGAGAGAATTTCTCTCCAAATTAAAGGTGGGAACGGTTCTTGGAGAAGCCGACTTTTTTGATCTCTCCCGCAAATTTGGAGATGTTTTTGAAGCTGGCACCGGAGCCGAAAGCATTCGCAAGATTTTGGAGAAGATAAACTTAAAGAAGGAAATCGTGATCGCTGAAAAAGAGATGGAACTTTTAGCGTACCAAAAAGATTCCGCTAAAACCAAAAAACTCTCCCAGAAGCTCAGAATTCTCTACTCTTTTTTTAAAAATAACGTTCGTCCGGAGTGGATGATTTTAACGATCTTGCCGATTCTGCCTCCGGAGTTAAGGCCGATGGTAGCTTTGGACGGCGGTCGTTATGCCAGTTCTGACTTAAACGATCTCTACCGGAGAGTCATCAACCGCAATAACCGTCTTCAGAAACTGATTGAATTAAAAGCCCCTGAAATTATTGTGACTAACGAAAAGAGAATGCTTCAGGAAGCGACTGATTCCCTGATTGACAATACTACCCGCATTGGCCGCCAGCAGATGTCTTCTTCGCAAAATCGTCCCTTAAAATCATTGGCCGACATTCTTAAAGGAAAACAAGGAAGGTTTCGGCAAAATCTTTTGGGGAAAAGAGTGGATTATTCCGGCCGGTCGGTGATTGTTGTCGGTCCGGAATTGAAGTTGAACGAGTGCGGTGTTCCCAAAAAAATGGCTCTGGAACTTTTCAAGCCGTTTGTTATCGGCCAGATTTTGGAAAGGGGAATGGCGCACAACATCAAGAATGCCAATCGTTTGATTGAGCAGAGCATTCCCGAGGTTTGGGAAATTTTAGAAGACGTTATTAAAGAAAAGCTGGTTCTTTTAAATCGCGCCCCTACCCTTCACCGCTTAGGAATTCAGGCTTTTAAGCCGGTTCTCATTGAAGATTTAGCCATCAGAATTCCGCCTATGGTTTGCTCGGCTTTTAATGCCGATTTTGATGGAGACCAGATGGCTATCCACCTGCCTCTTTCCGTCCAAGCCCAGGATGAGGCCAAGACTAGAATGATCTCTTCAAAAAACATCATCAAGCCAGCTGACGGCGAGCCGATTGCCACTCCTTCTCAAGACGTTGTTCTGGGATGCTATTATTTGACTAAAATTATCGGCGATAGCTCCGATTCCAACAAAATAAAAGTTTTCAGCTCTGAAAATGAAGTTTTGCTGGCTTTGGAATTTGGCGTCGTTAAAATCAATGAGCCGATTAAGGTTGGTTCTTCAAAGTCGGAAATAACCAGTTGCGGAAGGATTGTCTTTTCCCGGAGTCTTCCCAGAGATTTGGGGTTGATTAATGAAACGATGAACAAAAAATCCCTCAAGAAACTGGTTGCTCGTTATATCGATCAATATGGCGTTGAATCAGGATGGGAATTTTTGGATGCTGTTAAGAAAATAGGATTTTTGTGGGGAGCTTTTTCGGGAACAACCTGGAACATTTTTGATTTACAAGTCCCTCCACAAAAAGAGGAGATAGTTAGGAAAGCCAAGGAAGAAATTGCTGATATTAACGCTCAGCACGAAAATGGTTTTATTGGAGCGGATGAACAAAAGGCCAGGACCATTGAAATTTGGGAAAAAACAAAAAAAGAAATCTCCAAACTTGTTCCTCTCTCTCTTTCTCCGACCAGCGGCACCTTTAATATTGTAGATTCAGGAGCCAGGGGTACTTGGGAACAAGTTTCTCACATGATTGGAATGAAGGGGTTGGTGACCAACCCTCAAGGGGAAACCATCGCCTTACCCATTGTTTCTTCTTACAAAGAAGGTCTCTCGGTGCTTGAATTCTTCATCAATACTCACGGAGCGAGAAAAGGTTTAACCGACACCGCCTTAAAAACTGCCTCGGCTGGATATTTAACCCGCCGGATGGTGGATGTAGCTCAAGACATAGTTATTAACAGCAACGACTGCCATACCAGCGAAGGAGTTAAAATAGAAAAGGCTGTCGGTGACGAATATGGTTTCTCTTTTGCCGACAGATTGTTTGGAAGAACATTATCCAAGACAGTCAAAGAAGGAAACAAAATTTTAGCCAAAGAAGGTCAAGTAGTCGACCGTCGGCTGGCTTCGGAAATATCCGCCTCTGGGGTAAGCGAAGTAGTAGTTCGTTCTCCGATAACTTGTAAATCTTTGTTCGGCATCTGTTCCAAATGTTATGGGTTGGATTTGGGAAGATTGGATATGGTTAAAAAAGGAGAGGCGGTGGGAATTATCGCCGCTCAATCTATTGGTGAACCCGGGACCCAGCTGACTTTGAGAACTTTCCACTCCGGCGGTGTTGCCGAAAAAGACATTACTTCCGGTCTTCCTCGTATTGAGGAAATTCTTGAAGCTCGACCACCCAAGGGGCGAGCGGCTTTGGTTAAAGAAGACGGGACAATAATCGACATTGAAGAAGAGGGGTCTTTAAGAATCATCAAAATCAAACCATCCAAGAGAAGTCAGACCAAATCTTCCAAAAAGAAGTCCAAGTTTATCGAATACTTGGCTCACCGCAATGCCTCTCTCTTTGCTGACATTGGCGACAAAGTCAAGAAAGGAGACCAGCTTTTTGAAGGCAGTCTGGATATTAAAGAACTTTTCCAACTGCGTGGCCGGGAAGAGGTTGAAAAATACATTATCAATGAAATTCAGAAAATTTATGTTTCCAATGGAAATGTCATTAATGACAAACACATTGAAATTATTGTCCGACAAATGTTTTCCCGGGTGATGGTTAAAGAATCCGGAGACAGCCCTCTGGTCATCGGCCAGGTTTTGGAAAAATCCAGGTTTTTGGAAATCAACCGCCGCCTCAAAGCTTCCGGAAGGAATCCGGCTAAAGCCAAACAACTTCTTCTGGGCATTACCCGCACCGCTCTTTCCACGGAGAGCTTTCTTTCGGCTGCTTCTTTCCAGGAAACGGCTCGAGTTTTGGTTTCGGCTGCCTCTGAAGGAAGAATAGATAAATTGCGAGGATTAAAGGAAAATGTCATTATCGGTCGTCTTATTCCAGCCGGTACGGGCTATGAAAAGAACGATGCCGCCACTTTGGAAGAAGGAAATAGATCCGATGAAGAAGACGATAATGATTAACTCCTTTTTGGTTTGAATCTTCTTGTTTTTTATGATAGCCTAGAAAACGCCTAAAGTTTTATGATGGACGAGGGAGACAAAAAAGAATACGAACTTTCCTTTCTTCTGGAAAATGAGGGGGCTTTGGGAGTTATTGATCAGAAAATGAGCTCTCTTGGATTTCAGACCGCGGAAGAAGGAGAATTTAAAAAAATAACCCTGGCTTATCCCATTTCCAAAAAGACCGAGGCCTTTTTTGGTTTTCGCAGATTCCTGGCTGACCCCGGGGAGATTAAAAATTTCTCCGACGATTTGAGAGTGGAAAAAGAGATTTTGAGGTTTTTTGTAATTGCCAATCCTCCCCAGAAAATTTCCGAGGAAAAACGATTCCGGCAGCCGGAGAGACAAAGATCGGTTAAGACCAAAGAAGAAACAATTCAGAAACCGAGAGCGATTACCAACGAAGAATTGGAAAAGAGATTGGAAGAGATACTGAAATAAAGGGCTTTGTCTCCAATTCTTATTGGAGGCACAAAACCTTTATCCACCTAAGTTTTTGGACAACTGATACAGTAATTGAATATAATTAACTAAAATAATCAAGAGTAACAACGCAAGCTGACATCAATGTTTAAATTATGTTTTTTTAACAAAAAACATAGTCCAAAAATTTTGGCGGATGCTCGGTTTTACAGCTAATCGCTCCGCTCTTAGGTACAAACGGCATGAATCTAAACAAGGTTTTCATCATCGGTCGGGTAACTTCGGACATCGCTCTTAGAGTAACGGCCGGCAATCAACCGGTAACCTCTTTTGGGGTGGCGACCAACAGGGTCTGGACCGACAAGTCGGGAGCTAAGCAGGAACAGGCTGAATTTCACAACGTAGTTGTTTGGGGTCGGCAAGCGGAGCTGGCTAGCCAGTTTCTTGCTAAAGGGAGTTTGGTGATGATAGAGGGGCGGCTTCAGACGAGAACTTGGAAGGGCAACGACGGACAAAATCGGAGAACCACTGAAATTGTCTGTGAAAGAATTCAGTTTGGTCCCCGCAGTGCCGCCAGCGGCGGTTCTTTTAGCAAGCCGTCAGCGGGGGAAGTAACTAAAGAAAAACCGTCTCCGTCTTTGGAGGGGGAATTCAAAGACATCCCCGAAATTTCTTTGGATGAAGAGATAAAACCGGAAGACCTACCATTTTAAAGGGCTTTGTCTCCACTCTGGTGGAGTCACAAAACCTTTACCCGCCAAAATTTTTCCGTGACATATTATAAATTTATGTAATTAACCAAAAAGAGCGACCCAAACCAAATCATCTGCCCAAGTTATGGAAAAACTTAGGCGGGTGCTCGGTTTTACAGCCAATCACTTGGGAAGTCAGACTTCCCTTCGCTCTTGGGTAAAAACGGCATGATTCAACACAAAAAACAATGCTTCTTCTGTTCTCAGAACATCCAAGAAGTGGATTACAAGGAGGTTGGTCTTTTGAAAAGATTTATTTCCTCTCAAGGGAAAATTATTGACCCCCAGCATACTGGTGTCTGTTCCAAACACCAACGACGCCTGGCTCAATCCATCAAACGAGCCCGATTTATGGGATTACTCTCTTTTGTAAAAAAGTAAATTTCAAAACAATTAGAATTTTTATTGATGGATACTTCACTTTTTTACTTTTTCTACAACCTTGGTCAGAAAATTAATACTGATGGATTAATTGTTTTTCTGGGTAGCTACCTGATTTATTTGGCGGTAGCTATTTTTTTATTTCTGCTTTTTAAAGAAAAGGATTTAAAAAAGAGAGTTTATTGGATTAATCTCTTTCTTTTGGTTGAAATTGCCGGCCGGGGAGTTTTAACTCAAGCTATTAGGTTTTTTTACGACCGTCCCCGACCATTTGCTTCTTTGGGACTGGAACCCTTGATTAGCCATTCTCCGGGAGGGTCCTTTCCCTCCGGACACGATGTTTTTCTATTAATTTTGGTATTTATTGTCTTTTTAATCAACAAAAAATGGGGCTGGATTTTAACTTTGATAACGATATTGGTGGCTGTTTCAAGAGTTATTGCTGGTATCCACTGGCCTTTGGATGTGTTTGGTTCCCTGGTTGTCGCGCTGGTATCTTTCGGATTGATCTATTATTTACTGATGCCTCCTAAAAAATTTGTTACCTCTGACCAAAACACCTCCTAACTTAGGAGGTGTTTTGATATTGGTGCTCGGGGAGGGACTCGAACCCTCACAGCCTTGCGGCTATACGATTTTGCCGTCCCCGACTTCGCCTTGACGAATACTGTATATGTGCTGAGGGCGGGAGTCGAACCCGCATGACCTTGCGGCCACAGGATTTTGAGTCCTGCGTGTCTGCCAATTCCACCACCTCAGCTTAATATTTACCGAAAGAATGATTTTTATTGTTCTCTGTGGCGAAGTCAAGGCGGGCGGGAGTCGTACGCGCCTGCCTGCCGGCAGGCAGGTAAACCAATTCCGCCACCCGAGCAAGTTTTTGTTGATAATATAAGTATTTGTCTAAGATTTCAAGTTAAAGAAAACGGAAATTTTAGAAACAAATAGTTACCGAGCACATAAAATTTATGTGCTCGGTGCTCATAATTGTAATATTTTTTTGCGCTTCCGCTCAAAAATCTATACAATTATAGCATGGCCAGGATAATCTCCATCTGTAATCAGAAAGGAGGCGTCGGAAAAACTACTACGGCAATCAATCTCTCGGCTTATTTGGCGGCTTTGGGCAAAAAAGTTTTGGTGGTTGATTTTGACCCTCAGGCCAATGCCTCTTCGGGGCTGGGAATATCACCCCGATTTTTAAAAGAGAGCATTTATCATGCCCTTTTTGGGTATCTGGAACACGACAAAATTGTCAAAGAATCCTCTCTGTTTAATCTGCACGTTGCTCCCGCCAGTCCGGATTTAGCCGGGGCTTTGGTGGAGCTGATAGAAATCCCTGACAGGGAATTTCTTCTAAGAAAACTTCTTAACCGTTTGCGTCACCAATATCACTACATCATTATTGATTTGCCTCCCAGTTTAAGCCTTTTGACAATCAATGGTCTCGTTGGCTCTGACGAGGTGATTATTCCCATTCAAGCCGAATATTATGCCCTGGAAGGATTATCCCAGCTGTTGGGAACAATTGAGATGGTCAATAATAATTTGAGAACCAATATCAAAATCGCCGGAGCAGTGATTACCATGTTCAACAAGCAGGAAACTCTCTCCCGCGACGTCGCTTCGGAGGTGGAAAGACATTTTCCCCATCATGTTTATGGGACGCGCATTCCCCGCTCGGTTTCTCTGGCAGAGGCGCCCAGCTTTTCCAAACCGGTAATTCTTTACGATCCCAAGTCGATTGGCGCCAGGGCCTATGAACTACTGGCTCGGGAAGTTATCGCTCAGGAGGTTGATAATACTTTCAAGTTGTTGAATAATAATTAAAGTTTTTATTAAATAATTTAGAGTGAAACGATTAAATTATTAATTATAAAATCTTTAATCCCGCCCTCGCGGTGAGGGCGGGATGCTCAATGTTGTGGTTAATTTTTACTTCAGCGTTGGGCTTTGTAAAAATTAAACAACATTGGCATGCTAGGCAAAGGTCTTGAATCTCTTATACCCAAAAAACATCATTCCGCTTCCAGCGGCGATGTCTCCAACGATCCTTTAGGGGTGGCCAAAGAAGTTAAAGAGGAGCTAAAAAAAGAAGAACAAGATTCCCCACCTAAACCTTTTCAATCCACCCCTTCTGGCAAGGCACCTTCAATTGAGGGTCCTGTTTTTCATATTGAGGTGGAGAAAGTAACTCTCAATCCTTATCAGCCGAGGACAAATTTTGACGAGGAATCACTAAAAGAACTGGCCGCTTCCATCAGGGAATTTGGCATCTTACAGCCACTGGTGGTGGCGAAAATGGAAGAAGAAACTGATTTGGGAACAAAAGTAATTTATCAACTAATTGCCGGCCAGAGACGTTTGATGGCTGCCAAACTTTTGGGACTGGCAACCGTTCCCGCAATTATTCGGGGGTTTTCCAAGAAAAACGAGGTTTTGGAGATGGCGGTTACTGAAAATATTCAACGAACCGATCTCAATGCCATAGAAACAGCCCGGGCCTATGCCCGGCTTTCGGACGAATTTGGCGTAACTCAAAGAGAAATTGCTCAGCGTCTTGGGAAAAGCCGGGGAGTGATTGCCAATACCTTAAGGCTTCTGGAGCTTCCCTCTCAAATCCAAGAGGCTCTTTCCCAAGGGAAAATAAATGAAAGCCAGGCCAGACTTCTTCTTCAAGTCGACGATCCTCAAAAACAGATGGAAGTTTTTGAGCAAATTACCAGCCGCAATTTGAGCGTTCGGGAAGTCAAACACAAATTAAAACAGTTAGTGGAAGAAAAAAAAGGTTCCATTCTTCAAGTTGATGATTTGGAACTAAGAAATATTGAAAAAGAACTCTCTGATTTTTTGGGGGCTCCGGTCAAAGTCGAATTTTCCCGCGGTGGAGGAAAGATCACTATCCACTTTTACTCTCCTGAGGAAGCTATGGGCATAGTCCAAAAAATCAAACCTGAAGAATAGTTATCAGGAACACTGGCGAACAAAAACTATTTTGCAAACCTTCTTATCTTATATCCCACCTCCCTCACTCCCTCCACTTTTCTCAATTTTATCATAATCTCTTCCGCTTTTTCCTGAATACCGACGTCGGCTACAATCCTGACAATAGGAAATCTGCCTCCGTTCTTGGTTTGAACGTCGCTGATGCGAATATGATTTCTGGAAAAAGTGGCGGAAATGTCTTTTAAAAGACCGACTCGGTCTTGGCAGGCCAGGCGGAATTCTATTTTCTTGAAAGGGGTGCCGACTCTAGTGGCGGCTTTTATTTTCTTTTTGGCGTGACTGGTTTTAACAAATTCCAACCAGTTTTTGGAAGGTTTCTTGCTTTTTTGAGTCAAAATCTCTACTACGTCCCCCGATTGGATTTGCCAGTCCAAAGGAACTATTTTGTTGTTGACCTTGGCTCCTACGCAAGCGTCTCCGACTCGGGTGTGGATTTTATAGGCAAAGTCAACCGGCGTGCTTCCCAATGGCAAGTCAACCGCCATTCCCTTGGGGGTTAAAACAAAAATTCTGTCGGAAAAAAAATCAACCTTCAAAGCCTCCACAAATTCTCTTGATCCGGGAAACTGATGCTGCCACTCTTTCAGCTGTCTAATCCATATATTTTCTTTGCTGTCGGCCTGAAAAACTCTTTTTTGGTTGTAACTGGTAGTTCCTTTGGTTGATTGATAAAGCCAGTGAGCGGCTGCTCCGTGTTCAGCCTGTTCGTGCATTTCTTTGGTGCGAATCTGAAATTCAGCCGGACGGTTGTTGGTGCAAAAAACGGTGGTGTGCAAGCTTTGATAGCCGTTAGTTTTCGGAAGGGCAATGTAGTCCTTAATTCTCCCCGGCATCGGCGGCCAGACCTGATGAATTATTCCCATGGCCAGATAACATTCTTCGATGGTGTGGAGGATGATGCGGAAAGCAACCAGGTCGTATATCTGGTCCATGTTCATTTCGTAACGGATGAGTTTCTTGTAGAGGCTGTAAAGCCGTTTGGCTCGATAATCCATAGCCAGCGGAACAATCCCGGCCCTGGCCAATTGTTCTCTGACTTGGGGTTCTATGTTTTTTAGGTATCTTTCCCGTTCTTGATAAGTTTCTTTAACGTTTTCTTTCAGCCAAAAATATTCTTGGGGGTGAAGATGAGGGAAGGTTAAATCCTCCAATTCTCCGGCCAGACTTTGCATTCCCAGACGATAAGCAATGGGTGCATAAATTTCGTTTGTTTCGGCGGCAATTCTCTTTTGTTTGACGGCCGGAAGGAAATGAAGAGTTTTTACGTTATGGAGCCTGTCTGCCAGTTTTACAAAAATAACCCTCAAATCTTTACTGACGGCCAGAATCATTTTTCTTAGAGATTCGCTGCCGCCACTTTCCCCCCGGTATTTCAAGTTTCCCAGTTTGGTCACGCCGTCAACGATAAAAACAATTTCTTCTCCGAACTCTTTTTCCAAAACATCTTTTGGAATCTGGCAGTCCTCAATGGTGTCGTGCAAAAGACCGGCGGCGATAGTCGCCGCATCCAGTTTCCATTCGGCCAGCTTATAAGCCGTTTCTAAAAGATGATTAAAATAAGGCTCCTGACTGGCTCTTTTTTGGTTTTTGTGAGCATTCTTGGCAAAAACGGCGGCTTTTTTGATTAATTCCTGTCCACCGGTATCGTTCGGAAAATGGGTATTAAATTGTTTGAGAATTTTTTCCAAGGTCATGTTCCTAGGTTATTGAACATTGCTGAAAGTAAGAGTTTCTTGCGGATTTACGCTGATACGGGCGGCGTCGTGAATGGTGGTATTACAAAATCTTTACTCCTGCCGCCCGCGCGGATTAACACAGATAATAGAATAAGCCAATTGGTGTGGATCAGCTGTTATCAGTGGCGATCGGTTTTGTCCAGGAAGCGTAATCGCAATCCGGATATTTTGAGCATCCATAGAAAAATCTTCCCTTTTTGGTCCGCCGCCGGACAATTTCTCCCTGTCCGCACTTGGGGCACTTCCCAAACGATTTTTGAGAGCTGTTTTTATGAGCATTCTGGTCGGTTAGCGGCTTGATGTTTCTGCATTCGGGAAAACCGGAACATCCCAAGAATTTTCCAAACCGGGAGTATCTAAATACCATCGGCTTTCCGCATTTCTCGCATTTTTCATCGGTGGTTTCGGTCATCGGTGCCTGATGTTCCACTGTTTTATATTTTTCTTTGAGATTTTTTTCAAAGGGCACGTAGAACTCTCCGATAACTTTTTGCCATTTGAGTTTTCCTTGGGCAATTTCGTCCAGTTCCTCTTCCATCTGAGCGGTAAACTGGACATCTACTACTTTTGGAAAATGTTCCACCAAAACATCATTTACTTTTTCCCCTATTTCGGTCGGCTCGAATCTTTTTTGTTCGTTTCTAATGACGTAATTTCTTTCTTGGATGACGGAGATAATGGGGGAATAGGTCGAGGGGCGGCCGATGCCCAACTCTTCCAGTTTTTTGATGAGAGAAGCATCGTTGTATCTGGCTGGCGGCTCGGTAAAGTGCTGGGAAGGAATCACCTCTTCCAAAGTTATTTTTTCACTTTCTTTTATCGGGGGAATTTCTTTTTCTTCGAATTTAGACGGCCAGATTTTTAGGAAGCCGTCGAATTTCAAAACAGTTCCGGAAGCTCTTAAAAGATATTCTTTTTTTCCTTTCCCGTTTATATCGACTGCGGTTGAGTCGAAAATGGCCGGAGGCATTTGGGAGGCGATAAACCTTCTCCAAATCAATTCATATAACTTCTCTTCTTGAGCGTTTTCGAGTTTTTGATGTTCCGGGCGGGCTTGCCCTCCTAGATTTTTGGGAGAAAAATCGGGGAGGGTTGGTCTTATCGCTTCGTGGGCTTCTTGGGCGTTTTTTGATTTGTTCTTGAATCGTCTGTAAGAAGGAAGAGCGTATTTTTCTCCCAGATTACTTTTCAGCCACTGCTGGGCTCCGACCAAAGATTGTTGCGAAAGATTAACCGAATCGGTTCTCATATAGGTAATCAATCCTTTCTCATAAAGGGATTGGGCAATTCTCATTGTCTGTTTTGAAGAAAATCGCAGACGGGCAAAGGCAGTTTGTTGCAAGGTGCTGGTGGTAAATGGGGGAAAGGAATTTCTTCTTATCTCCTTTTTTGTGATTCGGAGTATTTTGAAATCGGCTTTTTTCAAATCGTCGACCGTTTTATCGCTTTCTTTTTTATTTTTTATACTTCCCACCCCTATCGTTTCTTCGTCTATTTTTATCAGAGACGTTTCCAGTTTTTTATTTTTTTCCGTATTAAAAACAACATCAATCAACCAGTACTCTTCCGGTTTGAAGTTTTTTATCTCTCTTTCTCTTTCCACCACCAAACGTAAAGCGACCGACTGGACTCTTCCCGCCGACAGGCGTTTAGCCACTTTTTTCCAAAGAAACGGAGACAAACCGTAGCCGACCAGTCTGTCCAGGATTCTTCTGGCTTGCTGAGCATTCACCAAATTTAAGTCAATCTCCCGCGGGTTTTGAATGGCTCTCTCTATAGCCTCCGGAGTTATCTCGTGAAAAACTATTCTTTCAAATCTGGAGATTTGTGATTCTTGCTTTTCCGCGCTTCTTGGGGGGGTCTTGGAGGGTGAAGATTTTGATATTTTCTTTTTCTCCGGAGTCAGCACTTGAGTCAAATGAAAGGCGATTGCTTCTCCTTCCCGGTCTTCGTCGGTAGCCAGAATGATTTGATCCGCTTTTTGGGCGGATTTTTTTAGTTCACCGACTCTTTTTTTGGATTTAACGGGGACAATGTAGTGGGGCTCAAAGTTTTTTTCGACATCGATACCTAGTTTGCTTTTGGGAAGATCGCGAACGTGTCCGTAGGAAGAAACAACTTTAAAACCGCCTTTGAGAAAGGATTCGATGGTCTTGGCTTTGGTAGGAGATTCTACGATAATTAGTTTCATTTTTAACTTTAAACTTTTAACTTTTGACTGATGATGTATTTTCCTGTTCCTGTTTCTTCAATAATTTCTTTCATAACCAGTTCCATTAGCTGAGCCCCTACTTCCTGAGGGCTTAGTTTAGTCAGCTGGCCGATATTGTCAACATCCAACCCTTCTTTTTCTTTGACTATCTCAAATATCTTTTTCTGATTTTCGTTTAAATCCACCAATTTTATTTTTTCTTGGGCGTCTTTTTTTTCTCCCAATTCTTCCAGGACATCAGCGGCGTTTCTGACGAGAATCGCTCCTTCTCGAATTAATTGGTTGGAACCGGCAAATCTAAAAGAAGAGCAAGATCCGGGAACGGCCATCACCTTCCTTTTCTGTTTAAAGGCAAATCGGGCGGTCGCCAGAGCGCCTGATTTTTGGGGAGCTTCTATCACAACAACAGCTTGAGAAATTCCGCTGATGAGGCGGTTTCTTAAAATAAATTGGTAGGCGAGAGATTCTGTCCCGGGGGGATATTCTGAAATCAGACAACCACTGCCTTGGATTATTTTATCAGCCAGGTTTTTGTTGCTGGTCGGATAAACTTTGTCTATTCCTCCCCCAAGCACCGCCCAGGTGGTTCCCCCAGCCTCCAGCGCTCCCTGATGAGCGGCCGAGTCTATTCCGAAAGCCAATCCGCTGACAATCACCATTCCTCTTTTAGCCAGCTCAAAGGCCATAGTGCCGGCGACTTTTTCTCCTTCCGGGGACGATTTTCTCGTCCCGACGATAGCTATTGCCTTTTCGGGTGAACTAAAATTGCCTCTGATATAAATAGATTCCGGAGAACTGGGAATTTCTTTTAGAGATTTGGGGAAATCAGGATCGTTCTGATTAATCTGACGAATATCCAAATTGTCTTCCATTGAAGTTTATTATACAATAATAGCACACGAATAGCGCGCCTTCGCTAAAGCTTCGGCAACATATATGTCCGAGTTCAAAAAAACTTTAATCAAAAACGGGATTGTTTTGTTAGCCATTGTCGCCGTTCTCTCGGCTTTCTTGGTTTTGTTTAAGTTGAATATTAACCATCAGGTCCAAATAATCCGCGATCTTCAGTCTCGAAAACATTCTCTTTCTCAATCGGCTGAGAACCTTTCGCTTCTTATTAAGGATTGGGAGGTTGCTAAAAATTATAAAGAAAAAATCAGCTTACTGGTTCCCAGCAAAGACAACTTGGTTGCTTTGGCTAAAGATTTTCAGAAAGTCGCCGAGGAAAAAAAAGTGCGGTTATCCTTTAACTTCGGAAAGGAAAGCAATCCCCAGTCTTCGCAGGTTCTCGGATCTGTCGGTTTTACGGCGGTTATTGAGGGCAGTTCATCGAACGTTCTTCAATTTTTGGAAGAAATAGAGAGTCAATACTATTCTTTGAAAATCGACTCTCTTAATTTAACCGGAGGCGGTCCGAGCTCTTTAAGGGTTGATCTTGGGGGTCAGATACTTTTTTCTTCTTAATCTCTTTATGAAAAAAGTAGATTTGGGATTTTTAAAAAGAAACAAAAAAGAAATTTACTTTGGATTGATTGGTTTTATTTTGGCCGTCATTCTTATTTTTATCTTTGTGGATTCAGTGGGTTTTTTGGTGGAGAGCGTTGATTCGGCTCTGGAAATAGGCAGCCAATCCCAGTCTCCAACCAGATTTAATATAGGAGCTCTGGAGAGTCTTGGTTTGATTGAGGAAGAAACGCCTACTCCAGCACCGCCATCATCCGGGGCGACATCTTCAACAATATTGAGTCAGTAGAGAATTGATAAGCTCCTGGTATTTTTGTGCGTCCACCAGGACTTAAACCTGGAACCTTTACAACCCACCCCGTTAGATTTTGTGTGCGCCCTGGAAGGATTGAACTTCCGGCCTTTTCGATGTCAACGAAACGCTCTACCACTGAGCTAAGGGCGCTTGGTTAGGTGCGCGTGGAAGGGATCGAACCTTCGACCTCTGTCTTATCAGGACAGCGTTCTACCACTGAACTACACGCGCATATTGTACGGGGTCAGGACCCCAGTGGAACAGCTGTGCTGTCTACGGGGCACTGCAGCGTTCTACCACTGAACTACACGCCCAAAAACGGAAAGAAAAACCAAGCTATTCGTGTTTTCAGAATTTTATTACTTTATTTTCGAAAATTCAACATCATTCTCATGAATATCGAAATCATCTATCAAAATAAAGATTTTATTGTTTTTAACAAACCCCCAGGTCTTTTGGTTCATGGTGCCCCATACATGAAAGCTGGCGAACCGACTCTGACAAAGTGGCTGGTCAAAAAATTTCCTGAAGTCAAATCAGTGGGGGATGATCCCAAATGGCGTCCGGGAATTGTCCACCGACTGGACAAAGAAACATCGGGAGCCCTTTTGGTCTGTTTAAATCAGGCAAGTTTTGATTATTTTAAAAATCTGTTCGCTAGTAAGAAGATAAAAAAAACTTATTTGGCGGTTGTTAACGGCAGTTTTAAGGAAAAGAGGGGAATGATTGACAAACCATTGGGAATCAAATCCGGAACAATCAAAAGAACCGTCCATTCTTCCAAGATGGCCAAAGAGGCGGTAACTAAATATGAAGTTATCAAAGAGTTTGAAAAGAACGGTCAAAAATTTTCTCTTTTGAAAGTTTTCCCTCTGACCGGCAGAACTCACCAGATTAGAGTCCATCTAAATTCTATCAATCGCCCGGTGGCAGGAGATAAACTCTACGGAGGAAAAAACAACGCCAAATTGGCTCCGCGGCTGATGCTGCACGCCCTCTCTCTTGAATTTGTCGGGGCAGATAAGAAAATCTACAAGATAGAAACACCTCCGCCGTCTGATTTTTTGATTGACTTTAAGAATCTTTTATAGTACCTTTCTTTTTGTTATGGACGAAAAGATAATGAAAAAAATAAAGACCGGGGCGGTAGTCATCGTTACCGAAAAAGTGGGTGACAAGGAAAAAGAAAGAACCAGTATTTTCAGGGGTATGGTTTTGGCCAGGAAACACGGTTCTCAGAGCGGTGCCACTTTTACCGTTCGGGCGGTGGTTGACGGGGTGGGCGTGGAAAAAATTTATCCTTTTAACTCCCCCAACATCATCTCCGTTAAAATTATTTCTTCTCCCAAAAAGGTTGGTAAGGCAAAGCTTTACTGGGTGAGAGGAGCTTCCAAAAAGAAAATTCAGCAGAAATTGGGGGTATCGTTATAATAGTAGTTGGTATCTAGTGATATCTAAGATAAAAAGGCTGATGGGCCTTTTTGTTGTTTTTGAAGTTTTTTGATGATATATTCTGTAAGAAAGTAAGCACAGGTGGAGGAACTGGTAGACTCGCACCTTTGAGGGGGGTGTGCCGCAAGGCGTGGGGGTTCAAATCCCCCCCTGTGCACCAGGAGTTCATTTTTAAAATAAAATTTTTTATGGATAAAAGGGATTACATCGTAGCCAAGGACCCTGTCAGCGAGAAATTGCTTGAGGGATTGAAAGAGAGACAAGACGTAAATGCAACCAGAATAAGGAAATTACTTGATCTCCCTGATTTGTCCCGAAGAGAAAATTCTCCGATAAAGTTTATCGTGGAGAAAATTCTAGGAATGGAATCCTTTAAGGATTTTGATGTTATCGAAATCCCTGAAATTGTCAGCGTCCGAGACAATTTCGATTTGTTAAACGCCTCTGCCGACCATCCTAGTCGGAAGGAAACCGATACTTACTACATCAGCAAGGACTATATTTTGAGGACCCAGACCACGGTTATGTGGCCCTTTTACCTTCAAAAAGAAAACGTTCTCAAAAAACTTAACGGAGAAGGCGAAATAGGGCTTTTAAGCTACGGCAAGGTTTTTCGAAAGGATGAAATAGATAGAAATCACTTTCCCGTTTTTCACCAAATAGACGGATTATATATTTGCCGAAAGGAAAAAAAGATAATCGGAATTCCTGAACTGCGGGAAGTGCTGGCGTCAATCACCAAGGCCATTTACGGCGACAAGGTGAAATTTCGTTTTCTGGAAGATACCTTCCCTTTTACGGACCCGAGCACTCAAATAGAAATAAAAGTGAGTGGAAAGGATAAAGTAGAAAGTATGAAGGAAGAAGAAAAATGGTTAGAAATTGTAGGAGCAGGAGTGGTTCATACCCAAGTTCTTTCCAATCTCAACATAGATCCGTCTGTTTACAATGGCTGGGCCTTCGGTTTTGGTTTGGAAAGAATTGCCATGGTCAAAATGAATATTCCCGACATCAGAATTTTCTGGTCGGACGATCCAAGGATTACTTCCCAATTTAAAAATATTGACAGCCAATATAAGGAAGTCAGCAAGTTTCCCATGACTTATCGGGATATTTCTTTTGTGGTGCCGAAAAGTATGAGCTTGAACAACTATTATGAAATTGTCAGGGACTATGCCGGCAATCTGGTGGAAGAGGTGAAACTGACTGATAAATACGAGGACGATGAAAAATTCGGTAATGACAAATTAAGCTATACCTTCAGAATCATTTATCGTTCACCGGAAAGAACACTCACCAACGAAGAAGTTAATCAAATTCAGGAGAAAATTATAGAGAAAACAAAAGAGGAATTAGGAGCAACCATAAGATAGCAGCTGGTATCTAGTAACTTGTATTTGGTATAATAATAAAATGAAGATAGCTATAAATGGATTTGGTAGAATCGGTCGCTTATTTTTTAGGCAGGCTCTTGAAGAAAGGGGCGTTAATGTTGTCGCTATCAACGATTTGGGGAGTTTAGAGAACCTAGCCTATCTTTTGAAGTATGATACCGTTTATCGGACTTGGAACAAAGAAATTGAGATAGATTCGGCAAAAAATATTCTCTCGGTTGACGGCAAAAAAATTCATTTTCTTCAGGAAAAAGATCCCACTAAACTTCCCTGGGGAGCCTTGGATATTGATATAGTGATTGAATCGACGGGAGCTTTCGAGTCGTATGAGAGAGCTAAAACTCATCTGGAGTCCGGAGCTAAAAGAGTTTTATTAACCGCTCCTGCTAAAGACCAGGATGGGGAAATTGGAAAGACGATTTTAATCGGTCTTAATGAAGACAAACTTTCTTCCTGTAAAATTTCATCCAACGCTTCCTGCACCACCAATGCCGCCTCTCCGGTAATGGCGGTTCTTTCTAAAGAACCGGGAATTAAAAAAGCCGTTTTAAATACCGTTCATGCCTATACTGCTACCCAGAACATTGTTGACGGACCGGTAAGGGGAGAAGATTATCGCCGCGGACGGGCCGCCGCCCAAAATATTTCTCCTTCAACCACTGGAGCGGCCACTGCCGTGGCTCGTGCCCTGCCTGAGTTGGAAGGAAAATTCGACGGTATTGCTCTGCGGGTTCCGGTGATCTGCGGTTCTGTGGCTGATATTACTTTTGTGGCCAAAAGAGTGACATCGGTTGAAGAAATTAACGAGATTTTAACTAAAGCTGCCCAGTCGTCCGAATGGCAGGGAGTTTTGAAAGTTACCAAAGACCCGATTGTTTCATCAGATATTATCGGCGAGTCCTACGGAGCGATTGTTGACTTGAAATTCACCAAAGTGATTGACGGAGATTTGGTGAAAGTTTTGTCGTGGTACGATAACGAGTGGGGATACGCCAGTACATTAGTGAAACATCTGCTTAAAATAAAGGATGTACTTCACTAATGTAAATTTCTAATTAACAATTTCTAATTTCTAAATAAAACCTTGTAAAAGAGGTTTTTATTTTTTCATGAAGAATGATACGATTTTTACATGAAATATTGGGTGATTTTTATTGCTGCTTCTTTCGTCGCTTTTGGGAGTTTTGCTTACGTCGGCGGTCAAATTTTTTCTGTCCGGGAACTGTCTCTGGAGTCTCAACTTCAAGCTTCTCTGGTGAAAAATCTTTTAGTCTCATCAGTTTGTCAAGTATCTCACGATCGTGAAATACTTGACAGAAATGATTGTGGAGGAGCAGGTAATAAAAACATCTCTCTTGTTTTTGTTGGCGACATTATGCTTTCTCGCGCCGTGGGCAGACAAATGGAGAAGAGATGTAAAGATAGTAGTTTGTATGTGGTAGATGGTCTATCGGGTGGAAAAAGTCCAAATGATTGTGTCAAAGGAGATTACGAATTTCCTTTTAGATTGTCCGCTGATTTTCTAAAAAAAGCCGATATCACATTCGGCAATTTAGAAGGACCAATTTCTGATAGGGGAAAAAATCAGGGGAGCGAATATTCTTTTCGAGCTGATTCGAGAGTAGTAGAAGGATTAGCTTATGCCGGGTTTGATGTGTTGTCAGTTGCCAACAATCACATTTGGGACTACGGGGCAGTTGCTCTTTTAGACACGGTTTCAATATTGAAACCGAATGAAATCTATCCGGTAGGAGCGGGAGAAAATTTTGAAGAAGCCAACTCCGTAAAAATAATCGACAGTCAGGGATTAAGAATCGGCTTTCTAGCCTTTACCAATCTCTATCCGAAAAGTTTGGAAGCCGATGCCGATTCTGCCGGTATAAGCCAGTGGGATGTTGAGGATATAAAGTTAAAAGTAGAAAGTATAAAGAAAGATAATTTAATTGATTTTATCGTAGTCTCACTCCACTGGGGGAATGAGTATGAAACAAGTGCTGGTCAGTGGCAAAAAAATATTGCTCACGGCTTAATTGACGCCGGGGCTGATATTATTGTTGGTCACCATCCTCACGTAGTGCAGGAAGTGGAAAAATACCCTTCGACAAGCTCAGGGCGAGTAGGAATTATATTTTACAGCTTGGGAAATTTTGTCTTTGACCAAATTTTTTCCAAAAAAACAATGGAAGGACTGGCCGGAGAAATTATCTTGGAGGGAAATAAAATAAAAGACGTAAAAACTTATAGGGTGCCAATCAATCAATATTTCCAACCGGAGATAAAGAATGGTGTTTCACTTTAAACTTTATACTTCCTACTTTACCCCCACACTAATTAAAATACTTCACTTAATTGGTGTGGGGGTTTATACTTATCTTATATGCTTATCTATATCGCTGCTGATCATCGCGGATATAACTTAAAAGAGATTCTCAAAAAACATCTTCAAAATTCCGGATACGAAGCGGTGGATTTTGGCAACGATAAGTTAGATGAAAATGATGACTACGTTGATTTTGCCGCGGCGGTTGCCAAAGAAGTAAGCAGAGACATTTCTCTGGGAAGGGGAATTTTAATCTGCGGTTCGGGGGTGGGGATGGATGTTGTTGCTAACAAGTTCAGAAATGTTAGGGCGTCTTTGTGTTTTTCTACTGATCATGCCCAAACAGCGCGCGCTCACGACAATTCCAACATTTTGGTTTTGCCGGCGGATTTTGTGGATGAAGAAACAGCCAAGAAAATTGTCTCGATTTGGTTGCAGACTCAATTTGATAATGATCCCGACCACAGCCGCCGCCTCCAAAAAATATCTGAATTGGAAACCAAAACCACGAACTATTTTGAGTAACTCTCTACTAATTACTAATCTGTACCAATATACGGATAAGATATCCATAACAGAGTTGTAGTCAGTAGAGCATGCCATGCGAACAATTGTCATTATCAACTGCCCCAACAAAACTTGTTTTCAAAACCGCTTAAAAGCGGCCAAATCTTTTTTACCTAAAAGTTCCTGGGTGAGCATTGATGTCTCGGAAAAATCTTTCGCCTCCACCCGTTCTTTTGTTGATTTTGCTCTGCTTAAAAAATATTCTTCTTATTTTAAATTTGAGGCGGACTTGATGGTCGGAAAGAATAAAATTTATCGAAATCGCTGGTTCAATTCTCCATTCAGAAGACTTCTTTTTTATCAAAGAACAGTTACTGACTGGAAACGGTTGCTGAATATGACGCGCAGGAACAGGAAGGTTTTGGGAATTGCTTTAGAAGCTGCCGGATCTCCTCAAAAACCAGCCGTTCCTGCCGGCGTTAAATTTGTCCAGATCCTGGCTGTCTCTCCGGGGCCGTCGGGGCAGAAATTTGACAAAAAAACACTTTCTCTTATCAGGTTTTTGAGAAAAAATCATCCGCGTGTTAAAATATCGGTTGACGGCGGGATTAATCTTCAGACTGCCCGTCTTTGCAAAAAAGCCGGAGCAAACATTGTTTCCTCATCGTCATATATTTGGGACAGCCAAAATCCAAAAGAAGCTTATAAAAAACTTTCCAGGATTTGATCTTCTCTCACTTTCTACTTTCAACTTTATACTTTCTACTGATTTATGTTTCTATCCCACCATCGCATCAAAGATTTATACGATGTAGCCAATCATTTGCGCCAAGATGTGATTGAAATGTTGGTGGCAGCCGGCTCGGGACATAGCGCCGGACCTTTGGGAATGGCCGAAGTTTTTGCGGCGATGTATTTTTATGTTTTGAACCATAGACCCAAACAACCTCTCTGGGAACAGAGAGACAGATTGATTGTTTCCAACGGCCACATTTGTCCTATTCAATATGCGGCTTTGGCCCGAGCGGGATATTTTCCGATGAATGAGTTGAAAACTTTGAGAAAGCTCAATACCCGGCTTCAGGGACATCCTCATCGTAAGAGTTTACCGGGAATAGAAACCACCTCCGGACCTCTGGGGAGCGGACTTTCTCAAGCTATTGGTATGGCTTTGGCTGCCGAACTTAACGGGGAACGCCACCGCGTTTACGTGGTCATGTCCGATGCCGAACATCAGGAAGGAAATCTTTGGGAAGCGGCAATGTTTGCCGGAAAAAATCGTCTGAGCAACCTGACCGCCATAGCTGACAGGAATAACATCCAAATAGACGGCTATACCGAAGAGGTAATGCCTTTGGAACCTCTGCGCGATAAATATCAGGCCTTTGGCTGGAATGTGATTGACGTTAACGGACATGATATTGAGGAATTCGTGGCGGCAGTCCTAGAAGCCAAAGTGGTTTATGAAAAGCCGACGGTAATTATCGCTCACACCATTCCCGGTAAAGGAGTGAGTTTTATGGAAAGAGATTTTAGGTGGCATGGAGTTCCGCCGAATAAAGAACAAGCTAAAGAAGCATTGAAGCAATTAAGAACACTAGGTGGGAAAATAAAACATGAATAGGTTAGTAAAAAGTTAGTAAAGTTCATAAAGTTCGTAAAGCTTTACAAACTTCAAAACATTATAAACTTTACAAACTAAATTTATGTCTAACGTTATCGAATGGGTGAAAAGAATATATATTTATATCTTTTCTGCGGTTGGTTTGATTTTGGTTATTATCGGGGGAGTGCAGATCATTAATTTGGGATTAAAAACCTGGGTCTTTACCAAAGCTGATGTCTATTATAACTACCCGGCACCCAGGGTTGTTCCGGAAAAGGGTCAGACAGTTCAGGAACCCGATCCCAAAGAATTGGAAGAGTATCAAAGAAATGATTTGGCCAGCCGTCGCCAAAGACAGGCAGCCAGTGCCATTGCCATGATTATTGTCGGCACCCCGCTGTTTTTGTACCACTGGCGTCTTACCCGCAAACAGTCATAATTCGTCAGTAGTTGGTTATTAGTAGTTAATCGTATATGTTGAATCCCGACGCACAACTGAATCATAAGATTTTCGACAAAAGCTCTGACGAAGAGGCTCTTCGCGATGGCTATGGCAAAGGATTGGTGGAGGCCGGAAAAGAAAAGAACGTGGTTGTTTTAACCGGTGATTTGGAAGAATCAACCAGGGTGAATTGGTTTAAGAAAGTTTATCCGGAAAGGTTTATTGAGTGCGGAGTGGCCGAGCAAAATATGGCGGCTATGGCTGCGGGTCTTGGAATTTCCGGAAAGATTCCCTTTATCAATTCTTACGCCACTTTTTCTCCGGGAAGAAACTGGGAACAAATCAGGACTACTATCGCCTACAATGACTCCAACGTCAAAATTGCCGGACACCACGCCGGAATTTCCACCGGTCCGGATGGCGCCACCCATCAGGCAATTGAGGACATCGCCATTATGCGAGCAATGCCTAACATGAAAGTTATAGTTCCTTGTGATGCCGAAGAGGCGAGAAAGGCAACGGTGGCGATGGTTTCTCTTTGGGGACCAATTTATATTCGTCTGGCTCGGGAAAAAACCCCTTTGATAACTACCAAAGAAACTCCCTTTGTTTTTGGAAAAAGCTATCTTCTTTGGCAATCAAGAGGGCAGAGAATAGATGTGGCGATTATAGGGGCGGGGCCGCTGCTTTATAACGCTCTTTTAGCGGCCAGAGAATTAGGAAAACAAAAAATTAACAGCGTGGTTGTAAATCTTCATACCATTAAGCCGGTTGATGGAAGGGCGGTGGTGGAGTGGGCCAAGAAAGCGGGAGCGGTGGTAACGGTGGAAGAACACAACGTTTTAGGGGGAGTGGGATCGGCAGTAGCCGAAGTTCTCTCTCAGAAATATCCGGTCCCAATCGAGTTTGTCGGGATTAAGGATATTTTCGGACAATCAGGAAAACTTCACGAATTGTGGAAGAGATATCATTTGGATACTAAAGATATCGTTAATGCTGCCAAGAAAGCGGTAAAAAGAAAGTAGTGGGGATTAATGCAAGATACATATGTACGACATTATCACCATAGGAACGGTTTCGGTGGACACTTTTATCAAGGAGAATTTTCTCAAAACCGTTTCTGACAGAAAACATCTTGCCAAAATAGGTTTTAAGACCGGAAAGGCCCAGTGCCTTTCTTTTGGTTCCAAAATAGAAATCGAAGCGCCTCAAATCCATGTCGGGGGAGGAGCTTACAACGCCGCCGTCACTTTTTCCAGGGCGGGTTTTAAAACCGCCTCTTTTTTCAACGTTGGCGATGATAATGATGGTAAAATTATTGTAGGGGCGATAAAGAAAGAAAAAGCTACTCCTTTAGCTGTTGTTGATAAAAACAAACCCACCGCCCACTCTTTTATTCTTCTTTCCAAGAACGGAGAAAGGACTATCTTGGTTAGCCGGGGGTGTTCGGGGGCGATTGAGAAAAGAGAGATTCCCTTTAACGAACTCCTTCGACTTCGCTCAGGACAGGTCAGAACTGGATGGGCCTATGTTGTCTCTGGGAACATTCCCTTTTTTACCCTAAAATCCCTTTTTGATTTTTTCAAAAGAAACAAAATCTCTGTGGCACTGGCGCCCTCTAAGGATCTGATTCAATTGGGCTTAAGAAAAATATCTCCTCTTCTTAATTACTCGAAAGTGGTAACTCTCAATCGGGAAGAAGCATCTTATTTAACAGGCATTTCTTATTTTAAAAAAGAAAAGATTTTTAAGGTTCTTGATAAACACGTAGATGGTTTGGTGGTGATGACCGACGGTTCCAAGGGCGCCTATGTCTCTGACGGACGGACTCTTTTTGAATGCGGGATTTTTGAAGAGAAAAAAATAGTAGATCGGACCGGAGCGGGAGATGCTTTTGGGAGCGGATTTGTGGCGGGACTTATTGAGACGGCTAACAACAAGCAACCGACGACTTACAACAAAAAACAGGTGGAGTATGCTTTGCGGAGGGCGGAAGCGAACGCAACGGCAGTTATTGGAAAAGTAGGAGCGGCTGAGGGGGTTCTTACCAAAAATAATTTTTTGTCAGATAAGCGGTGGAAACATTTTCCGTTGAAAACAGCAAAATTGTAGTATGTTAGCTTGCAAAAAAATTGCCAGAATCTTAAGAGCCGATAAGGACACGGTTCAAAATGTCTGTCTGACTTTGGAAAAAATAACCGGCAAGAAGGAAGTCCTAGATTCTATCTACGGAGAGAACATCTTAACGATTGGCAATCGTCTTAAAACAGTAGGCCTTTCTTTTAATTCGTCAGCCAAGCAGATATTTGACGTCTTGACGGCTAAACTGAACAGAGATAATCAACTGCTAAAAGATCTGATGGGCGGACCGGATCTTGCGCATGAGGAAGGCTATCAAACAGTTGCCAGCTTTGTCTCTTCAATCCCGGAAAATAAACGAGGTTTTTTTATAAAAAAAGAAAAATTTGTTGAATTTTTAGAAAAAACACCACCCCAAAAAATTATTGACATGTTTGGTTACAAATCGGTCGGAGAGCTTCTTGAAAAAGAGGATTGGAGAGAGATTGCCGCGGCTCTGCGTTTTGTCCAAGGCGAGGGCTGGATAAATTCAGTTTTTCTCGAGTCGTATAAATCCCTATCACCCTCCGATTTTGAGCAGAGAGATATTGAGATAATAGCCCTAAATTCCAAATGGTATCAGTTGGGAGAAAAATTTATTGAGAAAAAATATCACAATATCAGCCACCTCAAAGAACTAGGTATTATTTTTATCATTCCCTTGTCTTTGGATGTTCCCGGAGAATTAATGAGAAACGTCGGGTTGCTTTTTCATTACGTTAACGAGGTAAGGTTCTACTCCAAGATATTTGAGAGGATCTCAAAAGATAATCAGAAATTTTATACGGAATTTTCTTCGCTTTTAAGAGGCGACGTGCCGGATAATCAAGAACTGTCTTTGTCTGGAGATTGGCTTATTGTTCAAAGATATCTGGCCAAAGACGACGAAAATGACTGGCGTCTTTTTTCCCCCCATGTTAATCCCGAAGCGATACATTGGGAGAAAGCAGAAAAAATGATTGTCGATTTGGGAAAGAAATATAATTCTGTCGCCGATGATTTTGCTTTTTGGTCAGGGTTAAATTGGGTAGGAGATTATTTCCCCACCGATACCGGTATTGAGGTTTTGGTTAGTTTTAATTTAATTGATACCTCCATGTCTCTGATAAAAAAACAAGAGATGATTAAGTATCTTTATCACCATCAAGAATCTTTGTGGAACAAGATTTTCTCTTCTTATTTTGGAGAAGAAAAGATGGAAGAAATGATCAGGGAGAATATTGTCGAAGGATACATATCTTTTGACAATAAGTAGCTTGTGTCTTGTATGAATACGAGCTACTAGCTACGAGATACAAGATACAAGTGCGCGTTTTTTTGATATACTAGGTTTATGATGTCTTTGCGTGAAGTAATAAAAGATGCTGAATCTCGTCATGTAGCTATCGGTCACTTTAATGTTTCCGATTTGGCTGCCTTAAAAGGCATTTTTTTGGCCGCCAGAGAAATTAACATTCCGATTATCATCGGCGTTTCCGAAGGCGAAAGGGAATTTATCGGAACTCGCCAGGTAGCCGATTTGGTTAAGAGCTTAAGAAACGAATTTGATTTTCCCATTTTTCTTAATGCCGACCACACTCACTCGCTGGATAAAATTAAGGAGGCAGTGAAAGCGGGATTTAATGCCGTTCTCTTTGATGCCGGTCAGAAATCTCTTGAAGAAAATATCCAACTAACCAAAGAGGTGATTAATTTTGTTAAATCTTACAACGCCAGCCAGAAGACGGATGTTTTGGTTGAAGGAGAGCTGGGATACATCGGCGGGGGGTCGGTTATTTTGGAAAGAATTCCTGAAGGGGTAACCATTAAAAAAGAAGATTTAACCCAACCGGAAGAAGCTAAACGATTTGTTTTGGAAACAGGAATAGATTTTTTGGCTCCAGCAGTCGGCAATCTCCACGGAATGTTCGCCGACGCTCCCGATCCGAATCTGGACATAGAAAGGATAAGGGAAATCAAAGAAGCGGCCGGCGTTCCTCTGGTTCTTCACGGCGGGTCGGGGATATCCGGCGATCAATTCAAGCTGGCTATTGGAGCGGGTATCTCTGTCATTCACATCAACACCGAATTAAGAGTGGCCTGGAAAAGAGGATTGGATTTAGCGTTCCTCTCCCACCCCAATGAAATTGTTCCTTATAAAATTCTTCCGGAAGCGGTTCATGAAATCGAAAAAGTTGTTTTGGACAAACTGAGGATATTTAATAATCTTTAGTTACGAAATACTAAATGTGTACGAAAGTACAAAAAATACATTACAAGACAACGAATTTTATTTCGTATATTCGCAATTTTTTCGCCGCGCCTGCCAGCGAACGTTCCTTCACTCTGGTTGAACTTTTGGTGGTTATTGGTATTTTATCTGTTCTGTCGGCGGCGACCGTTATTCTTATTAATCCGGCTGAAATCTTCAAAGAAAGTCGGGACGGGCAGAGAATATCTGATATTAGCACTCTGGCTACCATCCTTTCAAAATACAAGTACGGCGGTATTCGAATTTCCTCATTGGGAAACGTTAACACTATCTATGTTTCCTTGGCGGATTCCAGTCAAACTTGCGCTAATCTGGGACTGCCCGCTCCTCCCTCTGAATGGAGTTACAACTGTGTTTCTTCAGCCAATCTTCAAAAAGTTGACGGCACTGGCTGGATTCCCGTTAATTTTACCGGGTTTCCTACCGGCCCCTTGATTTCGGCTTTGCCGATTGACCCGACCAACGCCACCTCCTCCTCTTTTTTTTATTCTTATGCGGTTAATGCCGGCGGCAAATTTGAAGTTAATACAACTCTGGAATCTCTAAAGAAATTAAACGACACAGCTACCAGTGACGGCGGTGATAGCGCCAGTAAATTTGAGAAAGGGGAGATTTTAAACCTGCTCAACTGAGTTATCTTGATTTTTGTCGGCACTTGTTATACTCTCCTTGTGTTAATTTATGTTTTAAATGTTGTGACTTGGTCACTGTCTTTACCAAACACATGTTTGAATTAAAAGCTCAAAAAAGAGATATCTTCGGAAAAAACGTAAAAAACCTCTTAAACCAGGGGACAATTCCTGCTGAAGTCTATGGTTCGGGAAAAGAAAACATCCACGTTTCTATTTTAGCCAGTGAATTCAAAACTATTTTCGGTCAAGCGGGAGAAAGCTCCATTATTAATCTAACAATTGATGGAAAAACTTATCCCGTTTTGGTTCACGATGTCCAGAAAGATTCTTTAGGAAACAATTTTATTCATATTGATTTTTATCAGGTTCGGATGGACAAAAAAATTACCACTCACGTCCCCCTTCACTTTGAGGGAGAAGCCCCGGCGGTCAAAGAAAAAGGAGGAGTTCTGGTCAAATCTGTGGAAAAATTGGAAGTAGAAGCTCTTCCAGCCGACCTTCCTTCCTCTTTGACTGTTGGCCTTTCTTCTTTAGACGATCTCCATAAGAGCGTTCATATTAAAGACATCTCCGTTCCTTCCGGAGTTAGAATTCTGGCTGATCCGGAGACGGTGGTAGCGACCATTACCGAACAAGTTCAGGAGGAAGTGGAAGTCAAAGAAGAAGTGATAGAAGGAGCTCCTGTTCCTGAAGCTGAAGAAGTGCCTCAAGAAACACCTGAAAATACCGAAGTTCCAAAAGAAAAGAAGGGTTCCTAAATATTTTCCTTGTGATATAATGACGGGGAGGCTATTTTGCCAGCCCCGTTTGTTGGTATATAAAAAATATCGTGTATTCTATGAATCACCAAAAAAAATTTTGGGATATTCGGAAAAATAACTCTCTGACAGAGAAAGGTTTCTCCTACAAGAAAACCGTTTCATTTTTGTCTGAAAAAAGAACGGTCAGATTGCCTCTTAAACAGATAGGGATTTCATTGGCTGTTTCCTTAGTTCTCTTCACTTTTATTCTGGGCTCGGCCTATGCTCCCATAAACAGCGGATTTCTTTTAGCCGCTTCCAACAAAGAGGCCGAAAGAACCGAACTGGAAGCTCAACTTAAAGAATTAGAGGAACAAATCGCCGAATATGAGAGTACGGTTTCTCAATATCAAAAGCAGGGCAAAACTTTAGAGTCGGAAATCAAAACCTTGAACGCCAAAATTGCCAAACTCAATCTTCAAATTAAAGCTATTAACCTCAATTTGGACAAGCTCGACAATGAAATCGACAGCACCAAAAGCAAAATTACTCAGACTGAGGGAGAGGTTAATCAGAACAAGAAATACTTGGCAACTATTCTTCAAAACCTCTACGAAAACGAACAGATAAGCGTTATTGAAATGATGATGGCCAATCCGAAACTTTCAGATTTTTTTCTGGATTTGAATAATTTAGTGGCGGTTCAAGACAACCTTCGCATCACCTTGGAAAAAGTGATCGCTCTAAAAAATGAGCTCGTTGACCATAAAGAAGCTCTGGCTTTGGAGTATGACGACGTTTCTCAACTGAAGGCCTATCAGGAAAGTCAGAGAAATTCTGTCAAAAAAGTTGAGAGTGATAAAAAGGATTTGCTCCAAGTTACTAAAGGTCAGGAATCAAAATATCAGGAGCTTTTGACAGAAAGAAAAAAGACAGCCGCTCAGATTAGGAGTCAAATCTTCGAACTCTTGGGCGGGGGAGAGCTTTCTTTTGGAGAGGCCTACAAATTTGCCAAAGCCGCTTCCGATGCTACTGGTGTAAGAGCGGCTCTTATTTTGGCGGTGCTTGACAGGGAATCGGCTTTGGGCAGAAACGTCGGTCAGTGCAAATATAACGTTAATCCCTACTATCCGGCTCGAGCCAGCAATCCGACAACGATGCATCCAACAAGAGACATTCCTATATTTTTGGAGATAACCAAAGAACTGGGACTCAATCCGGATAATATGATGGTCTCCTGCCCCATTCCTTCTGACGGGGCCTATGGTGGCGGAATGGGCCCGGCTCAGTTTATCCCTTCCACTTGGGCAAGATATGAAGACCAGATTGCTTCTTTGTCCGGAAATAATCCTCCATCCCCCTGGAATAATTTGGACGCTTTTGTGGCAACGGCTCTTTATCTGAAAAATGCCGGAGCCGGGAGCGGAGCCTCTTTGTATGAAGAAAAAGTGGCGGCTGCCAGATATTATGCCGGAGGAAGGTGGCAGTATTATCTTTCCACTTATGGAGAGAGAGTTGTTTCCCGGGCTAAAGAATTTCAGGATGATATAGATGTTTTAGTCGGCTAAAAATTTATAGGAGATTGACTGCATCATCATGGCGGGCGCAAATCAGAACCCATTTACTTTAATTGAGCTTCTCATCGTCACTACCAAAAAGAAAATGCAAAACATTTTCTCACGGGACAAATCGGCCGTGCCTACCGGCCCGCTTCGCCGGAGCTTTGGTAACTTCTTTTGGCACTGCCTCCACTGTCTATGTCTCCATTGCCGACAATGCTTCCTCCACCTGTGGCTCTTTGGGCCTTCCCACCCTGCCTTCCGGTTGGTTATATCACTGTGTCAATTCAACCAACCTCCAGAAAGTGGATAGTAATGGCTGGATTCCCGTCGATTTCACCCAATCTTCCGCTCTTTCCCTGGCGGCTTTGCCCATAGACCCGGTCAATACCGCCTCCACTGGAAACTACTATACCTATGTGACAGGAGGGAGTTGGGAGCTGAACACCATTCTTGAATCGTCCAAATACCGGGATAATACTAACGTTGTCAAGAAAAATTTGCCCGGCGTGTATGCCAGAGGATCCAATATCACTCTGTCTCCCATTTACAACAATTCTGGCGTTGTCGTTTACTGGAGATTGGATGAAGGTTCGGGAACCAACGCTATTGATTCAAGCGGTAATGGGTACAATGGAACCTGGAGCGGTACAGGGACCCATTATCATTCTCCCGGGAAAGTTGGGAGTTATTCGGGACAATTTAACGGATCAAATGATTATGTATCTGCAGTTCCGTCCAGCTCTTTATCGGGAACCTTTACGGTGATGGGATGGGGCAAACCAAACACAACTGCCACTCTGGCCTTAATCGGCACGAGAGCTCCCAGCGAGACAAGTTTTGACATGAAATTTATAAATGGAACTGAGATTAAAGCGGATATAGGCAATGGAACTGTATGGATTACCACTTCTGCAAGTGCCTCATTTAATTACTCGACCGGAACATGGTATCACGTTACGTATGTCGTAACGCCCACAAGTTATACCATATATGTGAATGGTGATAATGTTGGGTCGGGAACGTATGCGACAAACACGCCGTTGCTTTATGATTCTAGTCATTACATATATCTAGGACAATATGCAAGCGCCGGCGAGAACTTCAACGGTTACATAGACGATGTCCGCATTTACAATAGGGCTCTGTCCGCTGCCGAGATAAAAGCGATTTATGATGCAACTAAATGAATAACGCTATCAAACAAAATTTATCCTTCACTCTTATTGAGTTGCTTGTCGTCACCCCGATACGAAAGCGCCTCCGGCGCTTCATACGGGGCAGGTCGGATTCTTCATTTACCTTGGTGGAGTTATTGATAGTAATAGGAATCTTAGCTGTTCTCACTACCGCTGTCATTTTGGCAATCAATCCGCTTGAATATCTCAAACAAGCCAGGGACACCACTCGGATATCCGATCTGGACTCGATTGACAAA
>Ga0076035_103_pt1 | contig 54270 bp, 60 predicted proteins | sample RifGroB1_FD_68132 | JGI IMG/M metagenome (GOLD analysis project Ga0076035, IMG submission 68132) | Parcubacteria bacterium GW2011_GWB1_43_8b | reverse complement strand
GAAAATCGGTCTGCCCGGTTCTTTGGCGGTTTGCGATTCGCGAAAAGTAGCGGCGATCAAAAGATTTTCCCGCAAGGCAAATTCTTTCAATTCCGTTTCTTGCGCTTCCAACGACAAAACTTGTCTGTCGTCCTCGTCCGTTGATTTTCTGATGTATAAAAAATATTTCATACTTGTAGTGAATTTATTGAACTATCGCTTTTGAGCAGTTAAAAATTATCGCTTGACTTCTCATCTATACTATGCTATCATATGACCAACCTGAAAGGAGGCCACAAATGAACAGGTATCGCCAAGCTTTCGGTGTTTGTCTTGCTGGCGGGCCCATCATGACCGGCTCGATGCTGCTAGGCGGGAACGCACTGTCCACCAGTCTCATCTTCGGATTCGTGACGGTGGTCATCTCCCTGTCGGGCATGCATCTCGGCCTCTGGACCAAGAGTGCTGCCTGATCAGCAAGTGCCATCCCGGTTCTCGAGCCCAACTCTTCGGAGGAGGGCTCATTTTTTTGCGCTCGCAAGCGATTTGCTTTGAACCCAAAAAATCTTGGCAAATACTATATAATCTGCCTGCCGAGGGGCGAAGCCCCGAGGCGGAAAACTCGTATCATCCTATCTGGCTCCCCGGGTAGGACTCGAACCTACAACCTTATCCTTAACAGGGATCCGCTCTACCATTGAGCTACCGGGGAATATTAAATTAACTGACAATCTACAACCTACAATAAATTGACAGAAATTTCAAGAATATAATTTCCAACTTCGTCCAACAGCCCGAGCATTTTTAGAGATTACGAACTGACGTGATATAATTTTAATATGGAGAATAATTTTATTCCAAAAACTTATTTAGGAAAATGGTCAGTAGGATTAAATGCCTTCTTCTTGGTGGTAATTTTTATTTCCATTATGCTTGTTAAGGTATTTAAAATACTATCTTTTGATGACCGTTGGTGGGATGTAACTGTTCCAATTTTAGTCCTTGCAACTATCGCTGCTTTTATTTTAGGGATAATAGCCATAATAAAAAAAGAGCGTTCTATTCTTGTCTATATATCAGTCATTATAGGGTTGCTTGCCATTCTTTTTATTCCTTTGCACAGTTTATTTATTAATGATTAAATTTTTACAAATTTTATTAGTGTTGTAAATTTCTAAATTTGGTAAATAAAACCTCTCCGATTGCTGAATCATGGTTCTAACGTCATCCAGCCATCGGAGCGTCTAAGTAGTAATCACTAAGCGGTTGTGATAATATACCATAAGTTCATTTTTATTTAGAAAGGAATAAGCATGAGCAAGGAAAGTTTTGAAAATAAAGTCGTGGATACACAAGGTATCAAAGAAGGAACTAACCTCGAAAACAGTTACCAACGCTATCTGGAATTAGGGGGGATTATCAATGAAAAAGATTATCAGAGCGCCCTTGATAGGATGAGTAAAACACGCACACTCGACAGAAAGGATCCGCAAGTAAGAACTCGTATACGACGGGTATCAGGAATAGCAAGACATGTGGGGATTGAATTAAATAATTCAGAAGATGTCCTCGATCCAAAGATTGTATTGTATGAAATACTACGCAGCGATACCCAGCCTAAAGATGTGAAATATCACCACAGTCAAATGAGCGACGAACCCATATTCGGGGAAGTTCTGAGAATATTGGGAGATGCTGATTCTCTTGATAAATTAATTAAAGCTTATCCGAATATTTCTTTTAAATACAAAAGAGGAGAATAGGTTCCTCGGAGTATATACCGACTTAATGTCGGCCTTTTTTCTCAAACAGGCCATTCGGCTCCCTCGGGACTGAGTCCTCGGGACGAACGTCTGAGAGCCTCAGGCTCGATGAGTTTCAATGTTGTCTATCAGTCGCCTGCCTGCCGGTAGGCAGGGAGCCAAATTTCAAATTTTAATTAGCTTGACTAATTGGTTTTTAGATGCTAGCATTACTTACAGAAAGTAAGATAGTTACTTAATAAAAATTTAGTCGAGTTTATTCAGGGAACTAAACTTTAGGATAAAACCTTAAAACATTAATTAAATTAACTTTATAACTATGGAAGGAACAATTAAATCCCTCCCTGTAGGTAAAGAATTCGGATTCATTGCTGTTGACGGTGAAGAAAAAGATTTATTTTTTCACAAGAATGAGCTCAAAGGCGTAAGCTATGAAGAGCTAAAAGTTGGTGATAAAGTATCTTTCGAAAAAGCCGACTCTGATAAAGGACCAAACGCGGTCAATGTATCCCGCATTTAAGAATGGAAATATAGACCATTCAAATCCAACAAAAGACTCCTCAATAGGAGTTTTTTGTTTCCAAACAATAGTGAGTAGCGGGGTAGGGTAGATTAAGCTACCGATTTTACTAAACAGGCCATTCGGCTCCCTCGGGACTGAGTCCTCGGGACGAACGTCTGAGAGCCTCAGGCTCGATGAGTTCCAATATTGTCTATCAATCGCCTGCCTACCGCCTGCCTACCGCCTGCCTGCCGGTAGGCAGGCGGTAGGCAGGGCAGGCAGGGAGTCAATTCGAAATTGAAGAGGCGAAAATCTCTTCTTTTTGTTTATTTGAACGCAAAAAATTTTAGTTCTAAGGCAAAGGGTGAATTGTTTAAGCTTTTGCTTGATTATCAACGGGGATGTATAATAAAAACAATTGGTCAAAAGTAAAGTAATTTTTAAATGAATAATAGTATGAAAATCGCAACAATTTTATTTATCGTCGGTCTAGTGATATCCCCCGCCATCGGGTTGGCACAAACTTCAACTACTCAAGTTCCGCTTCCCACAAATGTCACTGCCCCGCAAACAACCTCTATTTCAGCGGCGACCGTAAAATGCGGGGTGAATACTTTTGCCGTTAATAATGAGTGCGGCGCCGGAGCTTTCAAGAGTGTCTATATTCAATGTTACGACGGTTACGAAACTACCCTGGGAGATGCGACTTCGTGCAAATCTTCCGAAACATGGCAGGGATATGCCAAAGACGTGTGCGCAAATCGCTGTTCATCCGTAAAAGAACTGAAGGTTATTTCAAAACCTTCGTCAATTTCCGTGTGCTATATGAGCGACAATCTGATGCAGGAATATGATGGGCTTATTCTGGAACTGCAAAAAGCGGAATCGGATAAGGTAGAGGCGGAAGAAATAACCGAAAAAATAATCGCTTTGAAGCAAGAGATTGAAAAACAGCAAAAAGAATGCCTTAACGCTCCCCAACCGACCGTGACAACGGCTTCCCAGCCGGTGCCGCTGGCTCCGCCGATAGCGATAGAAAATAAACCGGTTGCCGTGCCGGTAAATCGCTGCGGCGAAGTCACCCAGTGGGAAAATAAAATCAGTTACTATAAAAAACTTGGCAGTTTAAGCGAGGCCGATTTGAAGAAAGAGGGTTTTTCGCGGGAGGAAATCGAGAAAATTCTGCAGGACCTCTCACTCGGTCTTGAAAAAGTAAGAGCCCAGTGCAGTAATCAAAGGGGAACGGTTACTGCTCCGACGGTAACGTCAAGCTCGTTGCCTATTACGGAATCAGTCAAGCCGGTGGTGGTTGAATCGGGACAAGAGATAAGCGCCTACTACAAAGCCAAACTTGAAAAAGCCGCTTCCGCAGAAGGGACCGAAAAACAAATAGAAGAGCTGAAAACATTAAGAAACGAAATAGACGGGCTTATTTCCAACCTCATAAAAAGCAGAAAAGAACTGGAGGTAAGCGAACTAAATACTTTGGTAAAAGAAGTAAAAGTAAGTCAGGGAGAAATCAAAGCCGACAATATAACGGTCAAGACGACGGAGAAGAAAATGCTCGTCAATCTGGGAGACAGGTCCGTGAGCATCGAGCCGACGGCAAGCCAAGTACTCATCAGGGATAAAGGTTTGGAGGTGGAAACAGATGAAGTTATGATTAAGGAAAACATATTGAGCGTTGGCGGCGTCGAAGTGAGGATGTCGGCCAGCCAAGTGGCGGAGAATCTCGGCCTGGCACCGAAAGCCATTGAGTTAAAAGAAGAAAATGCCAAGGCGGTTTACAGTATGAAAATCGGGGAGCAAAGAAAGTTATTCGGATTTATTCCGTTCAACATTTCAAAGACCGTAACCGCGGATGCAGAAAATGGCAACTTACTGGAAGAGCATTTTCCCTGGTACGATTTTTTGACGACAAAATAGCGGAAAGAGATATAAATGATAGGACCTCTCCTCCTACGCTAAGGCCTTGACAGGGAGGCAGCCACCTAAGATGATGATTCGAGTTTCTCTCACGGCTCGGAGTAAAAAGAAGATACTTTTATCTAATCTACAATAAACCTATGACAGAAAAACCATCATTACCGGAACAGGAGCCTGATTTGGAAAGGAAGGTTATAGAAATGTTAAGGACGAGAAGTCCCCAGGATCCTGAAACCCGGACACTTCTCAACGAATTGATTGCGAAAAAAGAGTCCGAATGCGGTCCCGATATTGATGACCAATTGAAGCTTGATTTGTGGCGTTCGCGATTATATGAATCCGCCGGTTTTCTTGGTTATGCTCTTGAAATATTGGAAGATCTTGCAAAGAACATAGGAGATTCCGGTTCGGAAGAGGTTCGAAGAAAGATATTAGAACAACTAGGCAGGGTGAGAAATATCTATTTTTCAAAAGTATAGTAATTTCTACCGTATTTGTACGTAGCTTTACGCGAAGCAAGACCCGGGAAGTACTTCAACGAACCCAATAAAAGCCAAAAAATCGCCAGAAGGGCGATTTTTTGATAGAGATATCCCCGAGTTTGGAGACGGTCGGAATCTTTGTACCATTTGAGACCGATACGAAATTATTTTCTTATTTTCAACCAAACCATTTTGTTCTTCAATGCTCACTTATGCACAGCTAACTATTTACCTAGAAGGATAAAAGTTCTAGAATTAAATAAAATACCGAGCTCAGGTTAGTCCTTAAATTAAATATGAAAAAAACAAAAAATTACGGGAAAGAGTTGATTGTCGATCTACATAATTGTGATCCATCAACTTTCAGCCGTAAAATAATCGGAAGATATTTTAAAGAACTCTGCAAGCTAATAGACATGAAGAGATGTGAATTGTATTGGTGGGACGATTACGGATTGCCGCCAGAAAAGAGACAAACCAAGCCTCATCTTAAAGGAACGTCTGCCGTTCAATTTATAATGACCAGTAATATTGTTATACATACGCTTGACATACTCAAAAACGTTTACATTAATATTTTCTCTTGTAAAAATTTTGATGCCCATAAAGCAATGAATTTTACAAAAAAATGGTTTAGAGGAAACATAGTAAACTACAAAGTAATTGAAAGAAAATGAAAATAATTACTCGAGAGTTATTTGTCCCCAGAGGTGATTTGAAACTAGAGGGACTAGAAAACCTCCGAAGCTATTTTGCCTCTCGTCTGTCCCAAAACTTCAAAAATCTTTTTTATAAGCCAATCCGTTTTGTTGTTTCTAAAACAAGTCAATCAGGATACAATTGCGAAATCGACTCAATTGTTTTTAATCAGAAAGAGAGTTCTGATTTTCTTTTAAATCACGCGGATAACATCTTTGAATACAGGAAAAGAAACCACGAGAGGACAGATAAATTTGTTGCCGTTCTTGTAATACCGACAGGAATTGACGCTGAAATCGGAGGGCACTGCGGAGACGGTAATCCGGTAGCAAGATTAATTGCCTCCGCCTGCGATGTTTTAATAACTCACCCCAACGTCGTAAACGCCTCTGATATTAACGAGATGACGGAAAACACTCTCTATGTGGAGGGCAGTATTTTGACACGCCTACTGACCGGTCAAATAGGTCTGCAAAAAGTCAGATCCAACAAGGTTTTGGTATTAATGGATAGCCACGAAGATAAATATTTTAACGAAGAAGTTATTAACGCTGTTTCTTCTGCCAGAGTGACATTGGGAATGGATTGTGATGTTCACGAGATGAAAAATCATTTAGAAAGCACCTCTTTTTACTCCAAATCAGGTAGAGCTATAGGAGAAATTAAGCAATTGGAAAATTTGTTTGAAGTTGTTAAGAAATACAGAAACGGCTATGATGCCATCGGTTTATCTACCTTCATCAAAACTCCAAAGGATTATTTTAAAAAATATTTTGAAAAAGACAATATAGTCAATCCTTGGGGAGGTATTGAGGCCATGTTAACTCATAGTTTAGCAGAAACATTCGGTATTCCCTGCGCTCACTCTCCTATGGCCTCATCGGAAGAAAAAAATCTGGAACTCGGTATTGTTGATCCAAGAAAAGCCCCGGAAACCGCTTCAGTCACTTATCTGCATTGCATTTTAAAAGGACTTCATAGAAGTCCAAAAATAGTTCCGAGCAATCAAGGATTAACCGTGGAAGACGTTTCCTGTCTTATCATTCCTGACAGGTGCGTAGGGCTACCCACACTTGCTTGTCTGGAACAAAACATTCCCGTCATCGCCGTCAGAGGAAATAAAAACAGAATGAAGAATGATCTTTCAAAGTTGCCATTTGGAAAAAACAAATTATTCGTGGTAGATAATTATCTGGAAGCAGTCGGTATTATGAAGTGTTTGAAATCCGGAGTGTCTCCTTCATCCATCCACCGGCCAATTAGTCACACAAAGATTTTAAATTAATAAAACACAACTCGCTCTGAAAAAAAATATAATAAATAAATCGCCCCGAGTTCTTTACCGAAGGGCGATTTATTTTGGCATTCCGATAGAAAATATAATTGCCAAAGACAAGTAACATTCTAGTGAGTTTTTGAAATATTTCCTATAAGTGCTAGTATTTAAGTATGCGAACGGCGATAGCGAACGCGCACATGCGAATAAAATTAAAAAAAGGCCTTTTTTAACTTTTAATTAAAAATAGTATGCGAAAAGCATTAGCAAACCCCGGTAGAACACTTCGGTAAACTCAGTGTCTACGGGGCAGGCACGCACATGCGAATAAATTAATTTAGTATATATTGAGGAAGGTGCCCCACACAAATTTTGCGAAGTGCCACAGAGAGCAATTCGCTTCGCCCTAAACGGTATGTGCCTATTCGGCACTCGCAAATTGCGAAAATTTTCCAGGTTTTATTTAGAATTAATATTAATTAGAGTAAGCGATGGCAAAATTTGAGCGGGGTGCTCATTTTTCTAGTCAATCGCTCTGCTCTTGAAGAAAAATGGCAAATTATAAACGACCATCTTGGGACGAATATTTTATGGAAATCGCCCGAGCGGTAGCCAAGAGAGCTACCTGCGATCGAGGCCGATCAGGGTGCGTCATTGCCCGCGACAAACAGATCTTAGTTACCGGATATGTCGGTTCTCCCAAGGGACTTCCTCACTGCGACGAGGTTGGGCACCAGATGAAAACTGTCACTCACGAAGATGGAACCCAGAGCCAGCATTGTATGCGCACCACTCACGCCGAGCAAAACGCCATTGTTCAGGCAGCCAAATTGGGAGTGGCCATCAATGGCGGAACACTTTATTGCAAAATGACTCCTTGCTCCACCTGTGCCAAGATAATCATCAATGCCGGCATCGAAAGAGTGGTCTGCGAGAAAAAATATCACCAAGGAAAAGAAACCGAAGAGATGTTAAGCCAAGCCGGAGTCAAGCTGGATTATTTCGATGACACTATTGAGGCCTATGAAAACCAATAAGATCATTCTGGGGTTTGTCAGCGAGATAGGAGGAGGGAAAGGAACTCTAACAAAATACATCGAGCAAAAATACGATGCCAAGACCTTTAGGTTTTCCACTATTTTGAGAGATATCTTAGAAAGAGTCTATCTTCCCGACACCAGAGAAAACATGCAAATTCTCTCAACAAAATTAAGAGAGACTTTTGGCCAGGATATTCTTTCAAAAACAATCTCCCAAGACATTCAGGCATCTGATTCAAAAATTATCGTTTTGGATGGAATCAGGAGAATAGAAGATACGGCTTATTTAAAAAACATCCCCGGATTTTATGTTATAGCCATAGAAGCGGACGAGAGAATCCGTTTCGAAAGACTCAACAGCAGAGGAGAAAATCCAGACGACACCAAAAAAACCTGGGAAGAATTTCAAAAAGATATTCAATACGAAACAGAAATGACGATCAGAGAAGTAGCAAAAATCGCCGATTTCAAGATAGACAACAACGGCAGTTTAGAAGAAACTTACCGGCAAGTGGATAAAATAGTAGCTAGTATTCAGTAGTCAGTAGTTTGTAGCTGAACTACAAAGATTCGCTTTCAGGTTTGGGATGTTTCTCTTTTTCTTCTTCAACTTTTTTGAGAATTAAAACAGCCGCTTCATGGGCTGTTTTTTTAGGCAAAGGAATAATAAATTCTCCCTTAATGCGGTTGATGCAGTAAAAACTCTCGGCATCACTGCCAACCACGTAAGATTTAAAGAGCTGGACGTGGAGTTTGGCCAGCCCGCCGATTTTTTCCAAGTGGTTTCTGGTCAGATAAACCGACTCGATTTTGTGATAAGGAACGGTATCCTGACGGCAGGAAAAAGTTCCGCATTGGATTATCAGGCCGCCATTCATGAACTCATAACCGAAATAACTGGAACGGGAGAAAGCAACAATCAGCCAAATAAGCAAGACAGCCGCCAAAACGATTTGGGCCAAAACTCCGGCTCCGACAATCATTAAAATAATCAGAATAAAAACGCCGATAACCAGAAAACGGAAAAAAACATCCAGAAAGTAGAGCAGTCTCGCCCGAGAGCATAGTTTATAGAAATGGCGGAGGACAATCATATTTTATTTTATCACTTATCAGTTAGACGACCGTCCCACCTTTTTCCGATAGCTTTCAACCGTCAGGAACTATTTTTCTTTTTTGAGGGTTTGCTTGCGTTAGAGAGCTTTTTCTTGATTTCAGCAACGTCTTTGCGAATTTGGTCGATTTCTTGAACTATTTTTCGAAGCTGATGAGATTCCTCCTCTATCTCTTCTTCGGTTTTCTCGTCGGTTTTCTTTTCTTCTTTTAGTCCGGAAATCAGTATCTGCTCTCCGATAAAGAAAGAAACAAAAGTACCTGTCAGCAAAAGAACGATAACGGAAACAATCAGGGACTCCCAAGAGGTCATCCCGTAATCATCGGCTAGGTGCCAAATTCCTCTCCAAAAAAGAACAATACCGGCACCGCCGATGAAAGCATAAACAATAGGACGCCTACTTAAAGAGTATCTGACTCTGTCCTCCAGCTTATCAAAAAATTTTACGATGTTTTTTAACATAGTCCCCCGGCTAGGACTTGAACCTAGGACCATCTCCTTAAAAGGGAGCTGCTCTACCAAACTGAGCTACCGGGGGAATTGTCAGATGACGCTTTACGGCACGATACAGGCGGTGACGACGTCAGCTACAACTCGCTATCCGGTGATAGAATAGTACAGCTATTGTTATTTTTCAAGCTCGTCGGCTAAATCTTGGGCCAGTTTTTTAGCTTTACTGCTCAATCTTTTGGGAGTTTTGAGACTAAACTTAACAATCAAATCTCCCCTTTTGGAAGAACCAAAAACTCCCGACCTCGGCATCCCTTCTCCTTTAATGGTTAAAGTGTCATCCAGAGAAAAATCAGAGGGAATTTCAAGAGAAATTTCGTTGCCGTCGATGCCTTCCATTTTTATTTTTCTTTCCAGGAGGAGGTCTTTCAAGCCAATTTTTTTGCGGACCACCAGATTATCCCCGTCCAGTTCAAAAATTTTGTCGGGCAGAATATTGATTTTGATGAACAGGTCTCCGCTTTTTTCTCCCCGCAGTCCGGCTTCTCCCTCACCGGAAATTTTAATCAGCTGACCATTGTAAATTCCCGGTTTGATTTCCACCGAGACAATTTTATTGGACATAATTCTTCCCGAACCGCCGCACTCGCCGCAGATTTTTTTGGGAGACTGACCGGACCCAAAACACTTATCACACTCCCTGACCTGGACAAAACTCCCAAAAAAAGAGCTGTGCTGATGTCTTATCTTCCCCGAACCGCTGCAAGCTTTACACTTTTCCAGACCGGCGTTTCTGTCATAGCCCAACCCGGAGCAATGTTTGCATTTAACAAAAATCCTAAAAGAAATATCTTTTTTGACGCCGAAAAAAACCTCTTTGAGGGTGATATCCAAAACTACCTGAATATTACTCCCCTTGCGCTTTCCTTGATGAGCGGTTCTTCCTCCAAAAAAACTTCCAAAGACGTCTTCAAAGCCTCCCAGATTGGAAAAATCAAATCCTTCAAAATTAATTCCGCCAAAAGGCCCCCAGGCCTCTTCAAATCCGGAAGCATCAAAACCTCGACCATCAAAGGTTTTTCCATAGCGGTCATATTGAACTCTCTTCCTTTTGTCGGAAAGAACCTGATAGGCCTCGTTAATTTCCTTAAATTTTTTCTCGTCTCCCCCGCTCTTGTCAGGATGGTATTGATGAGCCAATCGGCGGAAGGCTTTCTTAATTTCTTCTTCGGAAGCGCTTCTGGAGACACCCAAAATTTCGTAGTAATCCTTCATATACTAAAGCGTAGCGATGCCAATATACTAATCTGCCAATGATACGAATTACTTATTTGTATAATTAGTACTTTCGTATATTGGTATCGATACTATGGCAGTACTATTTTTTCTTTGCTCTGAGATTCAAAAACCAAGGCACCAAACCCAAAAACCATCAGAAGCTCGTAGAGAATAAAAGCCAGAGCAGTAGCAATCAAACGGATGAAAGGAGAAAGAGCTTGAACGGTCAGGAAAAGAAGAAAAGCAAAGACGCCGATTAGAAGATTTCTTGATTCTTTTTTAAGTCCGTTAATTTTAGAAAGAAAACCATCATAGAGGGCAACGGAGAGCTTTGCGTCGGGATTAATGGAAATACCAAAAATGGATTTAAACTGCTGTTGAAAACCGGCAATTGATCTTTCGGTCAATTCTTTTTGGGCCAGAGAAACCACAGGCCCGATCAAAGAAGGCTGGTTTTTAATCTGGTCGGCGACCAGGCGGGTGCTGATTTCCCTCAGGCTCAGAGAAAAGTCCAAGTCCCCCATCAACGGTTTTAATATTTTTGAAGAGGCGCTGAGAGTGCCCTCAAAAAGGCCCCGGGAAATCAAGGGATTATTTTCGTCCAAATCTCTGTCAGAAAAAGCGCTGTAAAAAAAGACAGCCGCCACCAGAGCCAGGGAGAGAATTACTTTTGATAAAACCGTCCGCCCGATTCCGAAAAACCTGATTTTAATCGAACTTTCCAGCTCCGCTCTTCCTGCTAAAACAGCCGACAAGAAGAGAATAATCGTTACCAGGCCGCTTAAAGCCACTATCAGATTGAAAGCCGGCAGAAAAACAACAAAAAAAGCCAGGGCGCTTAAAACAACGATAGCCGCCAAAAGCCCTTTTTTTTCAATAAACAGAGTAACCAGAAGGAAGAGAGCCAAAAAAATAACCGAACAAGCGAGAAGAACGAGAGAAGATTTCAGATTTAACCCCGAAAAATCAAAAAATGATTTGTCAGCAAAATATCCGGTGAAGAAGGCGGCTATCACCACCAGCACCGACAAAATAGAGGCCTTCCAGTAGGAAAAGCGTCCTTGGTAAATACTGCTCTTGGCTTCTTGGGAAATTTGAGAAGGCAACATGCCAATTTTATTTGTGAACGAAGTGAACAACTATAAAATTGAGCATCCCGCCCTCCTCGCGAGGGCGGGGTGAAACTTTTTATAGTTAACAATTTATTCGCTTTGCTCCAAATTATTAAATAGAAGTTTTATTTTACTCTTTCGATTGTTCTTCTCCGGTATCGCCGGAGGATGGTTCTTCTTTTTGATTATACATTCCCTTGCCGATATTTTGAAGCTCCGAGGAAAGCTCGCTGAGTTTTGATTGAATGGTTTCCCGGTCATTGCTCTCCAAAGATTTCTTTAAATCTTCTATTTTTTGGGAAATAGATTCTTTTGTTTGGGGAGGAATTTTGTCTTTCCACTCTTCCAGATTTTTTTGAGCCAGATAGATAATCTGCTCGGCCTGATTTTTCGTTTCCACCAGTTCTTTTTTCTGTCTGTCTTCCTCGGCATGAGCGACCGCTTCCTGTTTAAGTTTTTCTACCTCATCTTTAGAAAGCTGGGTAGAGGCCTCAATTTTTACCGACTGAACTTTGCTGGTAGCTTTGTCTTTGGCAGAAACGTGCAGGATACCGTTGGCGTCAATATCAAAAGTAACCTCAATTTGAGGAAGGCCGCGGGGAGAGGGCGGAATACCGTCCAAAATGAATCTGGCCAACGTTTTGTTATCGGTAGCCATTGGTCTTTCCCCCTGAAGAACGTGAATTTCAACCGATGTCTGGTTGTCGGCAGCTGTGGAAAAAATCTGAGAACGGGAGGTGGGAACAGTGGTGTTTTTCTCTATGATGGGAGTAAAAACGCCTCCCAAGGTTTCTATCCCCAGAGAAAGAGGAATAACATCCAGTAAAAGAACGTCTTTAACGTCTCCCTGGAAAATACCGGCCTGGACAGCGGCGCCAACAGCTACCACTTCGTCGGGATTGATGCCTTTGTGAGGTTCTTTGCCAAAGAGAGATTTAACTTTTTCCTGAATCAGGGGCATGCGGGTCTGGCCGCCAACCAAAATTATTTCATTGACATCGGAAAGAGAAAGTCCCGAATCCTTAACCACTTGCTTGACGATGTCAACGGACTTATCAACCAGTTTAACTACTAATTCTTCCAATTTCGCCCGGGTTAGCTTCATTAAGAAATGTTTGGGACCGTTGGCGTCGGAAGTGATATAAGGAAGGTTAATTTCCGCCTCCACTACCGTTGACAATTCGTGTTTGGCTTTTTCAGCAGCTTCTTTGAGACGCTGAAGAGCCAAGGGATCTTTAGATAAATCAATTCCTTCGTTTTTCTTATACTCATTTACCAGATAATCCATAATAATCTTGTCTATGTCATCTCCCCCCAAATGAGTGTCCCCACCGGTGCTCTTGACTTCCACCACATCATCCCCTATTTCCAGAACGGAAACGTCAAAAGTTCCTCCGCCAAAGTCATAAACGACGATTTTTTCGTTCTTTTGGCGATTCAATCCGTAAGCCAGAGCGGCGGCAGTCGGCTCGTTAATAATGCGGCGGACCTTAAGGCCGGCAATCTCACCGGCGTTTTTGGTGGATTGGCGCTGAGAATCATCAAAATAGGCGGGAACGGTGATGACCGCCTCTTCTATTTTTTCTCCCAGATAATTTTCGGCGTCAGCTTTAAGTTTGGCTAAAATCATCGCTGAAATTTCTTCGGGCTTATACCATTTAACCTGCCCTGAACCGGCTGAAGGGTCTCCTATTTTAACTTCCACTCCTCCCGAAGACGATGCTTGCATATCAAAAGGAAGCCATTTGGCGTCATGTTGAACCTCTTTGTCGGAAAATTTTCTTCCGATGAGACGCTTGACCGAAAAAATAGTGTTTTTGGGGTTGACCACCGCCTGGCGTTTGGCCAAAAGCCCGACCAATCTTCCACCGGATTTACTGACAGCCACTACCGAAGGCGTTGTCCGGTTGCCTTCAGCGTTTTCCAAAACCTTAGGCTCTCCGCCTTCGACAATAGCCATCGCCGAATTGGTCGTGCCTAAATCAATACCCAGTATCTTTGCCATAATAATTTTTAAAATTAATTTCTAATTTCCAATATCTAATTTCCAATGAAATGATTTAATTCCTAAATTGGACATTTTGAATTTTCATTGGAAATTGGTAATTAGTTATTGGTAATTTTTATTTCGCCACTTTCACTCTCGCCGGCCGGATTAACTTCCCGTTTAACATATATCCTTTCTCCACCTCTTCAACAATTGTTCCGGAGGGTTTATCCGATTCAACCGAGACAACGGCATCGTGCACCGATGGATCGAAGTTCTGTCCGACGGAAACCGAAAGTCTTTCCAGTCCGTAACTTTTGAGAGCATCTTCCAGTTGTGAACGAATTAGATAAATCCCCTTTTCCGCCTTAGACTCCCCTCCCAAAGAAGCGATGGACAAATCAAAACTATCGAGAACCACAATCAAATCCCTTATTATTTGCTCATTAGCGAACCTGACCAGGGCTTCAAAGCGTTTGGCTTCGTCCTTTTTGTAGTTAATCAAATCGGCCTTGGTTCTCTTCCAGCCGTCAAGATATTCGTCTCTTTCCTTTGCCAGTTTGTCACTCTCGGAAACTTTTCCAGCTTGGCTGGCTGGAGTTGCGTCTTTATTTTTTGCTTCCTCTTCTTTTTTTTCCGGTTCGTCCATGTTTTTAAAAATTCAATTACCTTTTAATTATTTTTGAATACCAAACAAGATAATATTACCCCATCTCCTTTTTTGTCAAGTATTTCACGATCGTGAGACACTTAGCAAACAGGAACATCAGCAACTTACTACATTAGTTTGCGGAGACTGCCCGCCCTGGTGATTTGAAATATTTCAATATAATCTCCCAGTTTCAGATTCTTAATGTCTTCTAAAAAATCTTTGGGAATGCCGTCCTTACCCGTCCAGACGCTTTTGTGGATCATTTCAAAGCCGATGGATCTTAGGGCACATCTTAACCAATCTCTTTTGTTTCTTTCTTTTTCGGGAATATCAAAAGTAAAGATAGTAACTCCTTTGTTTTCGGAAACTGGAGAATTCCCGTATTTGGGAGAAGGCAGGGCCTTTTCAATGGAAGTTTTTAAATTTTCCAGTTTGTCTTTTCCCTTACCGGTAATTTTGATAAAAACACTTTGGGAAACCATTGTTTTTCTAACCAGACCGTCGCGCTCCAGATAACTAACCAGAGCATAGAACCTCCTGGACATCTGTCTTTGCTCCTCCTTTTCTCTCTTTTCACTTTCTTCCCATTCGTCCAATTCTTTTTTTGGTTCATCAGCCCGGCGAAGACCGCGGTCAATGCCGTCAAAAAGATAGTTGTCCAGAAGATCAACCATTCCGTCTTTACCCTCCTCCAAAGCGGAAAGAATTTTAAACATCAGTTCACCTCTCATTGTTTTGATTGTTTTGACGATAATTATACTCATGTCCCTTGCTTTGTCAAGTATCTCACGATCGTGAGATACTTGACAAAACGACTTTTCCCGTCTTTTTTCAGATTTTCCACTCTTCCCCCGGCGACCATTTCTCTTTTTTTATCTATTTCCACCGGCCGAAAAAAGCCTTATAATGACTGATATAATACTTAATAAAAAACAGCATGCTTATCAAAAAAGGAAAAGTAAAGTGGACTCATCTTTTTCAACCAACCGACAAAGAGCTGGAGTCATTAAGAAAAGAATACGGATTCCATCCGATTATTATTGACGAACTGAGAAACCCTTCGGCCCGCTCGAAAGTGGAGATATACGGGAATTACATGTTTATCGTTTATCACCTGCCGATTTTTGACCGGGGCGAAATGGTCTCCAAAAAAGGAGAGGTTGATTTTCTCATCACCAAAGACTCGGTGATTTCGGTCGTCTACCAGAGCCTGGAACCGATTGAAACTATTGAAAAAAAGATAGACGCGGACACCCATTACAAAGAAAGAGTGCTGGGAGGAGATACCGCCCGCCTGCTTTATTACCTGATTGAGACCTGCCTTATTTTCAGTTTGCGACAATTAAGACACATCGATGAAAAAATTGAAGACGTCCGTAATGAAATTTTCAAAAACAGGGAAAAGGAAATGCTTAAAAGAATTTCTTACATCAAAAGAGACCTTTTAAGCTACTACCTGATAACTAAATCTCAAATCAGCATCTTTAACTCCCTTAACAAGGTAGGCAACGACTTTTTCGGGGAGAAGTCAAAAATTTATTTCTCCGACCTGGAAGGAGATTTCCTGAAAATTCTTCAGCTTTGCGAAAACTATAAAGAAACGGTAGAGGCCTTCGAAAACACCAACTCTCAGCTTCTGACCATCAAAACCAATGAAGTTGTCCAAAGATTTTCGGTGCTGGCTTTTATGACCTTTCCTTTAATGGTGGTCTTGGCCCTTCTGGCAATTGACACTCATTCCCGACCGCTAATCGGAAAAACGCCAAATGACTTTTGGATTCTGGCGGGAATCATCTTAATTTTGGCAGTAACCATGGGAGTGATTTTCAAGAGAAAGAAATGGCTGTAATGAGCTACCAATTACTAATTTTGTACTAATATACGAATAATAACCGATTAGTATATTCGTAAGTGATTCGTAATTAGTAGAAAAATCATGTTGCTTTATAATACCCTGACAAGAAAAAAAGAGATTTTAAAACCGCTGAAAGGCAAGACGGTGAAGTTTTACGCCTGCGGACCGACGGTTTACAACCGAGCTCATATCGGAAATTTGAGAACCTATCTTTGGGAAGATATTCTAATAAGAACCCTGGAATATCTCGGTTTTTCGGTCAGACAGGCGATGAACATTACCGATGTCGGACATCTGACTTCGGACGAAGATACCGGCGAGGACAAGCTGGAAGTAGGAGCCAAAAGAGAAGGTATTTCTCCCCTGGCAGTTGCCAGAAAATACGAAAAGAAATTTTTTGAGGACTTAAAAAAACTGAACATCAAAAAGCCGTCCAAAATCGCCCGCGCCACTGAAACCGTCAAAGATCAAATCGCTATTATTAAAGTACTGGAAAAGAAGGGTTTAACTTATCGGAGCAGACAAGCCGTCTATTTTAACACCTCCAAATTAAAGAATTACGGAAAATTAAGCCCCCAGAAAAGCAGCCAGAAGATAACCGGCGCCCGCCAAGAGGTGGTGATAGACAAAGAAAAGAAAAATCCCCAGGATTTCGTCCTCTGGTTTTTTTTGGAAGGAAAATACAAAAATCACATTCTCCGATGGCCTTCCCCCTGGGGAGAAGGATTTCCCGGATGGCACATCGAGTGTTCGGCTATTTCCCGAAAACTTCTGGGACAACCTTTTGATATTCACTGCGGCGGCCGGGAGCATATTCCCGTTCACCACACCAATGAAATTGCCCAAAGCGAGGCCGCCTTCGGCACTCCCCTGGCTAAAATTTGGCTGCACGGAGAATTTTTGGTGGTGGAAGGAGAGAAAATGAGCAAGAGCAAAAATAATTTCTTTATTTTAGACGATTTGGGAGAAAAAGGTTTTGGGCCGATGGATTTTAGATATTTGTCTTTGCTAGGACATTATCAGTCGCCGCTTAATTTTACCTGGAAAGGAATAGAAGCGGCCAAAAATGCCCTAAGCGGTATAAAACAAATACTAAAGTCAGTGGAAGTTTACCCCTTAAAAATAAAAGGTATTCAAGATATAAAAAAATACAAAGAAAAATTCTCCCAGGCCATCGGCGACAATCTAAATACTCCTCAAGCCCTGGCGGTACTTTGGGAAGCAATCAGAGATGAAAAAATCGGTCTTAAAGACAAGAAAAGGTTGATTTTGGATTTTGACAAGGTTTTGGGTCTAAATCTCAAGAAAGAGACAGCTGCTTCCCTTCCCCAAAAGATTAGAAAAATAGCCATTCGAAGAGAAGGAGTAAGAAGAAATAAACAGTTTATTCAGGCCGACGTCTTGCGAAAAGAAATTGAAGCTCTAGGATATAAAGTAGACGATACAGCTTTGGGACCGATAATTCTGAAACAGTAAAATCCAAATTACAAAAATGGCTGAAATCAAATTACCGCCACAAGATTTAGACGCGGAGAAATCCGTCCTGGGATCCTTGATGATAGACAAGAACGCCATTTCCAAGGTGGCCGATATTTTGTCTTCCCAGGATTTTTACGCTTCCGCTCACCAAAAAATTTACCGGGCTATTCTGAATTTATTCAATAAGAATGAACCGATTGATATCTTAAGCGTCACCAGCGTCTTAAAAACAGAAAAAGAGATAGAAGAGGTCGGCGGATCGTCTTATCTGGGAGATTTAATTAACGTCGTTCCGTCTTCGGCTCACATCGGACACTACGCCAAGATTGTCAGAGAAAAAAGGGTTCTCAGGGATTTGATTAGCATCTCATCCGAATTGCAAGAGATGGTTTTTGAGAAAGGAACCAGCGCCGAAAACCTGATAGACCAGGCAGAGCAAAAGATATTTTCTGTTTCCCTAAAATCGTCAGACAGGAATTTTATCCCCATCAAAGAAGAATTGAAAGAGGCCTACGAAAGAATGGAAAAATTGCACCAGGGAGAGAAGAGGTTAAGAGGAGTAACCACCGGTTTTGATGACTTGGACAACTATCTTTCCGGATTCCAGCGGTCGGACCTGATTATTTTAGGAGCCAGGCCTTCTTTGGGAAAAACAACTTTAGCTTTGGACATTGCCCGGGCGGCGGCCTCCAAAGGAGGAGTGCCGGTGGGCATTTTCTCCATTGAAATGTCCAGAGAACAAATCGTTGACCGCTTGATTGCCGCCGAAGCCCAAGTCCCCTTGTGGCGCTTAAGAACCGGAAGACTAAGCGCCGATATTGACTTTGAGTTGATTCAAGGGGCTTTAGACCGTCTTTCCCGGGTGCCGATTTTTATAGACGACTCTCCTGCTCCCAATATTATGCAGATTCGTTCCATTGCCCGCCGCCTGCAAGCCGAGCACGGGCTGGGTCTTTTGATTATCGACTATGTCCAGCTGATTATGTCGTTAAATAACTCCGACAATATCGTTCAACAGTTTACTGAAATCAGCCACGGCTTAAAATCTCTGGCCAAGGAATTAAACATTCCCATTTTGGCCGTCTCCCAGTTGAATAGATCGGTTGACCAAAGAGAGATAAAAGTTCCCCGCCTTTCGGACCTGAGAGAAACCGGTTCCTGGGAACAAGACGCGGATGTGGTTCTTTTGATTTATCGCAAGGACCGGGATCGTTTGGAGCCGGCATTGGAAGAAGAAAATACGACATCGATTATCATCGCCAAACACCGCAACGGACCGACGGGAACAGTGGATGTTAAATTTGATCCGGAGAAAGTGACCTTCCGGCCGATAGAGAAGAAGAAGGTAATGGCGGAGGAATTCTAAAGTTTTTGTCTCCGATTCCTATCGGAGGTACAAAAAGTTTACCCCATTAGATGAAAATTATGCATTACGTGTATGTTTTGAAAAGTTTAAAGGATAAAGAATTGTATGTAGGAAGAACAGAAAATTTGAAAAATCGTATCGTGGAACATAACAAAGGAAAAGTGCCTAGCACAAGAGATAGAAGACCTTTAAAATTCGTGTATTGTGAAGCCAGTAATAATGTAAAAGATGCTGCACATAGAGAAAAGTATTTAAAAACTGCTTGGGGTAAGAGATATCTAAAAAATAGACTGAAAAATGATGCATAATTTTCTATCTAACGGGGTGCTCAATTTTATAGTTGTTCACTCTGTTCACAAATAAAATTGGCATGCTTCCCGAAGAAATAAAAAAATTCATTGAGATTTTTGAAAAACTTCCCTCCATCGGCCCCCGGCAAGCAACCAGATTGGCTTTCCGCTTTGTCTCCCTGGGAACAGCCAAAATCGAAGAAATTGCCAGGGCTATTTTTGATTTGAATAAAATAAAAACCTGTTCCAGGTGCTTTTTTATTTATTCGGGAGAGGGTGATATTTGCCAACGGTGTGTCGACAAAAACCGCCAAAGAGACATTTTTATGGTTTTGGAAAAGGAAACGGACTTAATCACCATTGAAAGAACAAAAAAATACAACGGCTTGTATCTGGTTTTGGGAGAGCTGACCAAAAGCGGCGTTTTGGAAAGCTGGCAGAAGTTGCGGCTGGGGATTTTAAAAAAAATCATTGAACAGGAATTACCGTCAAAAAAAGCCAAAGAAATCATCATTGCTCTCAATCCCAATACTTACGGAGATCTAAATACTTCTTTAATTGAAAAAGAGCTAAAGAGCCACGCCCAAAAAATCTCCCGTCTGGGGAGAGGCATTCCTACCGGAGGAGAAATAGAATTTGCTGATGAGGAAACGCTCACTCATTCTCTCCAAAGGAGAGAATGATACAGATTTACACGGATTAATGGCCGATTACCGCGGATAAGAATCAGTGAAAATCCGCGAACGAAGTTATATTTTAGTAATTTTAACCTCGGTGAAATACTGACGGTGGCCTTTGGTCTTTCGGTAGCGGGTCTTGGAATGATATTTAAAAACGATTTTCTTTCTGTCTCTGGCTTGTTTTAAGATCTCCCCTTCCACCACCACACCGCTAAGATAAGGATTGCCGATAGCGGTTTTAGTATCGTCGGCCGTCAAAAGAACCTTATCAAAGATTATTTTTGAGCCCGGCTCCCCGGCAAGTTTTTCTATTCTAATTTTATCCGAAGGAGAAACCAGATACTGTTTTCCCCCGGTTTTGATGACAGCAAACATAGTATGCGAACAGCGCGCCTCCGCTAAAGCTCCGGCAATACGAACGCGCACATGCGAATAAATAACAATTTATACAAGAAGAAATCTACCAAATAAAAGCAGAGATGTCAAAGATAAAGCTACCTAATTTATAACCGTCAGAGAATACATCAAAACCATTCCCAAGAAAATAATCCAAACAGCCGCGTAGGAGACAAGGTAGGAAAGAACTTTCTCCCGGAAGTAAAAAACATAAGCCAGCGCCTGATTCATCAGGAAAAAGACGAGAAAATAAAAAATAATCAAAAGAACGGTAGAACTGCTTCCCGCCAAATCGATTACTCCTCCCGGATTGAAGTGGATAATGACGTTCTTTTCCAGAGCCGATATCTTCAGGAAAAACAAAACCAAAGAGATTATCCAAAAAACAACCCCGGCAATGAGGGGGAAAAGTATATACCTGTCTTCAAGAAAATTCTTCAGATGCTTGGACACATAAATATTTTAACCGATAATTTCCAATCAGACAAATCTATGTATGCGAAAAGCGTGAGCGAAGCTCTATGCAAACACGCACATGCGAATAACAGAGCTGCTCAATGAAAGCTACCAAAAACCAAGAAAAAGAGATAATATAAAAATATGCTGACGCTGACTTTAGAATCCGTAAAGGATTATGAATTGATTGATTCGGGAGAGGGGTACAAATTGGAAAGATTCGGTAAATACATAATTTCCCGACCCGACCCGAATGTTTTGTGGAATAAGAGAAATTCTTCGCTCTGGGAAAAAGCCGATGCCATTTTTGACGCGAATAAAGAAAATCCTTCACTAAAGTTCAGGACGAATTCCCAAAGGGAATTCGGATCAACCCATTGGAATAATAAATCGGTTCGAGAGCCGTGGGTTTTCAACTTCGATAAAATAAACCCCCACACTAATAGAATTAGTGTGGGGGTAAAGCTGTATCTGAAATTGACGCCTTTTAAGCACGTGGGGGTTTTCCCTGAACAGATAGAGAACTGGAAATGGTTCGGCTCTCTTATAGAGTCCGTTGGTCAAGTATCTCACGATCGTGAGATACTTGACAACAAACCCAATGTTTTGAATCTGTTCGGATATACGGGTGGAGCAACGTTATATGCGGCGGCTTGCGGAGCGGCGGTCACTCACGTGGATGCTTCCAAACCGTCGGTGATGTGGGCCGGAGAAAATCAGAAGTTAAGCGGACTGGAGAAAGCCCCTATAAGATGGATTGTGGATGATGCCAAGAAATTTGTCGCCCGAGAGGTAAAAAGAGGGGTGAAATACGATGCCGTAATAATGGACCCGCCTTCTTTTGGCAGAGATCCCAAGGGAAAAGTTTTTAAATTTGAAAAAGACGTCCCGGAGATTTTAGATTTGGTTTCCAAAGCTCTAAACTCTAAACCCTTATTCTTTCTGATTAACAGTTATTCCCTGGGCTACTCCCCCACCGTCATCAAAAATATGCTGGGAGATATTTTGCCATTGGAAAAAATCGAATGCGGGGAACTTCAAATTCCCGAAAAAAGCGGGGGGAGAAATTTACCTTGCGGGGTGTTTGCGCGTTACTCGGATGACCACAGATGATAGCTGATTCACACAGATGAAGATTAATTGACAACAAAATTGGTAAGTTATAAGTTATTAGTTAGAAGTCGGCTAAAACGGCGCTATCGTCCCTGCCTGCCGGCAGGCAGGTAGCCCGGTCTAGGACGCCCCGATAGTAAAGCGAAGTTTACTATGGGGTAAATCGTGTTCCCTGCCCCTTAAAATTTGTGATGATTTAAGAGAACAGACGGCGCTATCGTCTAGCCTGGTTAGGACGCAGGGTTCTCATCCCTGTAACCCGGGTTCAAATCCCGGTGGCGTCACAGCAATATGATAAAAATAAGAAGGACAAAATTGTCCGATATAAAGACTTTATCCAAAATATATAAAGAGGTTTATGATAAAGAAAAAGTTGGAGAGACTTGGAATTATGAAAAAGCAAAATCTCTTTTGTTGTTTTACTACAACGTAAAGACATTTATTGGCTTAACTGTTTTGGTTGATAAAAAAATAGTCGGAGCGTTCTTTTCTTATATAAAACCATGGTGCGATGGAAAGCATCTTGCTGAAGGAGAGATTTTTATTGACCCTAAATTTCAGGGTAAAAGAATCGGCACAAAATTATATCTTGAAATGATGAAAACGGCTTATAAAAAAGGATGCAGAATTCACGAACTTGTCGCCTACAATAAACCAGCCAGTTGGTATCAAAAGATTGGATTTAGAAAAACAAAGCTAAACCACATGTCTGGAGATATAAAAGAGGTTATAAAGAAAATTAATAAACAACAAATCTCTTGAGGAGTTAGTATCTACTCCCTTCAAATGGCAACCGTATTGGGAGCATGAAGTCACACAAGAAATTTAAAATTAAAATGTCAAAAACAAAAAGGTCGATAAATTCACTATAAACACCTAATTAAAACAATCTATATGAATCAATATTTACAATATATTTTAGATAGTTTTGTTTATAATATTGTTGATGCCGTAATGTTCGGATTGGGGTTAGCTATTTTGATCAAGTTAATTTCTCTAGCAACACCACTAAGAGGTTGGGAAAAGATAAAAGAGAGTAGTCTAGCGTTGGCAATAATCTGGATAACAATCTTAATCATATTCGGAGCTTATACCATCTCTGGGTATTTTGTTCCAGAAGTTTAACAGATTCAATAAAGATGAAAAAAATACTAATAACAATTTCGTTGGCATTAATGCTGGTTTTGGGATTGTTTAGCTTCGCAGATGCTCGAGTAATAAAAGTAAAAAGTTATTACAAACCAAGCACCGGCAGTTACGTCCAGTCTTATTACAAAACTAGTCCAAATAGGAGTAAGTTAGACAACTGGTCAACAAAAGGTAATTACAATCCCTATACTGGCAAGAAAGGGTATGTAAATCCCTACAGATGGTGAACATAGTCAAATAAATACCAATTTATTTGGATTTATTCCCTGATACTGCCTGTTTTAGCCTGTTAGCAGGAGAGTTTTCAATAAAAAACTGGGTTAAAAACCTAGCTCAATTAGCGAGACGATAAATTAATTTTACCAAATATCTATTGCTTAGAATTTATAATTATCTTTATGCGGTATAATGCGCATTAAAAAAACTTTTCCTTTATTGGCCTCACAGGAATGTCTGAGCGAATTAACATTACCAGAGTTTACTTTAACTTTTTTTTTAAAGCAATTCTCTTCTTTACCCCAGCAGATGAAATAAATAACTGTATAAGTTAGAACTTCGGAGTTAAAATGAGCTGTCCAATGATATTTCAGAACCCCACGCAATGCATGGGCATTTTTCAATTTATGCGGAGCTTTTTTAAAGTCACCAAGCCATTTATCAAAATTTTCTCCAACAATCTGATATTTTTCTAAATCACTGTCAAATGATGGCAAATTCTTTAATTCCCAATCATTCGACATAAGAAGTTATCGGCTAAACGATGGATTAAGAAGAATGTTAATCGTTTCTATCCACTCAGGAGAAACATCGAGTTCCTTTTGAACACAATCTTTATCTAACCTCATTAGTAATCTTTTTCCAGGTTTTTTCTCAGAACATTTAACCTCGTTTCCAATATTTATTTCTTTAGTAGAGTGAATAGGTTTAACATTCATTTTGTAAATCTTAGCTAAGAGTTTTTCGGTATCTAACTTACCATATTCGTTTACAACCTCATCGATTATTCCAAAAAACTGCTTATTCTCTGATTTGGAATGGATAAAATCATCAATTGTAAGCTTGCCGTCTTTTTTCAGGGAGTAACCGGATCTATCCTTTTCGATTAAGCCACGATCTACTAAATGATCCAATATTTTTAATAATTCCATGCTTGATGGTCCTCTTTTGTAGATATTAAAGAAAAAATTAAATCCTTTCATATTTTTCATAACCATCAAATATTCTGATAGGAACACCAACTTCATTAGTTTTATTCGTGCAGAGAATGTGTCTTTGTCAGAAACTCTTCCGCCACATTTCTTAAAAAGATATAGCAGAAGAAGAACATCCTGGCTAGTGTCCTTATCATTTCTGTCGTGTCTGTGAGGAAAGAGACCTTCAAATATCCCCATTGGTTCTATTATAGCATTATTACTAAAACATATGTCAATGGGTTAGCAGGCACTAGAATTAACCACATATTGTTCTAATCCCATCAGGCACTAATAAAGGCGCTGGAATCGGCGCTTTTGATATCTTCACCAATTAGGGTCACAATTTTTTAATCTTCTCCACCACCTTCTCCAATCCCACAGAATGAGATCCCTTCACAAGTATCAAATCCCCTTCCTGGAGGATTTCTTTTATTTTTTCGATGGTATCAATATTGATACCACTGCTATCAGTGATCGAATCAAAGAAGAATGTATTGCTCTTACTGAAGCCGGATCTAACAGCTCTATCGGATATGATTTTGGCCTTTTCACCGACGGTGATTAGAACATCAACCCCGTTAGAAACAGAGGCACGCTGCGAGCCCTCGCGGTTTCTAACGGGGCCAACACATTCTGAAATTATCTCCCCTATCATTTCATGGGCTTTTTGGGTGAATTGGCCAAGTTCTGTCATATCACCTAATACCGCCACCTTGCGCCTCCCGGAAACCATTTTGAGTGTCTCTAAGGCAGTTTTTAGCGCTAAGGGAGACGAATTATAACTCTCATCAATAATTTGAATGTTCTTTTTGCCGTCAAGAATAACCGAACGACCGGAAACGGGCCGGTAATATTTGGAGATATCGTCTGCGACTGATACAAGGTTGATATCAAAATGCTCGGCAACAACGGCAGCGCAGGCGGAAGCATAGGCGTGAGATATGGAAAAAACATCGGCGATATCAACGGGAACGGACTTGCCTTCTTTTTCCAATTTGAAAGTAATTCCCTTTATTTTCCCACTCTCTGTTAGATGACCAAAGTGAGAAATTTTTATATCACAATCAGAAGAAGTGCCAAATGTTTTTACCCGGGCGCGAGTTCTTTTTTCAAGATTTTCCAGCCACGGATCGTCGCCGTTTATCACCACCAAATCGGAAGTAAATAAGTCGGAGATGAGATTAGCTTTCTCCCTGACTACCGCCTCAACAGACGGATAGAATTCCACGTGAACGGGAATTTGGCCGATGGCGGTTATAATACCAATGTCAGGCTTGGCGATTTTAATTAACTCCTGAATATCTCCCGGCTTGTCAGCGCCGTATTCCAGCACCAGTATCTCTGGATACCGGTACGCGGATTTACCCTCCCAAGTTTTTCTTTGAAAAATTTGGGAGGGTGAACGCAGACCGATTACGCGGATAAACGCGGATAAAATAACTTTAAGCAAGAAAGTAAGTTTTTTAAACTTGTTGGCGCCGGCAGGCATGTTTCGGCTGAATAGGTTCAAATCCTTTTCGTTAAAGTCACCGAGAATTGTCAGCGGCACTCCCAAATCACTATTAAAATTACCCCACGATCTCCTGACTCTTTTATAATTCTTTAAAACGGCAAAAATAGCTTCTTTGGCAGAAGTTTTTCCGGCGCTGCCGGTAATAGCAATAATGAACGGTTTAAAACGCCAAATGGTTAGTTTAGCCAGTAATCCGATTTTAAATCGAAGTATTCTAATAAACAGCCGTTTCATAAATATTTACATCTTGCGATGACGTAAATTTCGCAAGATGTTGGGTTATAATCCCTGAGCCACCAAAACAATGGCCAGAATCCCAACAGAATTGAGAAAGAAAGACAGAAATGCAAAGAGCGGAGCCTTTATCCTGGAGAAACCCATAATCGCCAGACCAACTTCATCAGGCAAAGGAGAGGCGATAATTAGTGCTCCCAGAAAAGGCATCAGCCATCTCATAAACCGGGGATGAAAAATGTGAACGATTCTTTCTTCCCTTTTCTTGCCAACCAGTTCAATGGCATCGTCCACCAGAGAATCTTTGATGAACCGGAAGATAAGCGAATCTCCAACCAATGCCCCAATACCGCCGAAAAGAGCGATTTCCCAGGCCGGATAGAACTTGGCCAACTCAACCATGATAGCAATGGAAGGGGCGGCGGTAAAAGCCGAGGCAAAAAAGAGACCAGCGAGAAAACCAGCCCAAATAATCGAACCTCCGAATAAACTCAAAAGATAAGATAAGACCCCCAAATTGGTTAACAAAATAGCAGCAACGATAGTGGCAGCAATGATAATCAGATCTCTTTTTAAATGAGGCCGGTGATGATTTTGGAGAGACATTTTAATAGTTATCGGTCGTTAGTAGTTAGTAGTTGGTAGTTGGTAGTTGGTAGTTGGTTGTCAGTTGTTAGTCGTTTCCCTATCCGGTGAAACCTCATAATAGTTTAACAGAAATTCTGCCATTTTCCGAAAGGCGGGAACGACTGTCTGACCGGCCAAAGGTGCGCCGGAAGGATTGCTTAGCCGAATCAAAACAACAAATTTAGGATTAAAAGCGGGAGCAAAACCGATATAAGTGTTGATGACTTTATCGGTGTATCCTCCTTTTTCAAAATCGGGAATAAAAGCCGTTCCCGTTTTTCCGGCAACATTATACTGGGAGATATAAGCTATCTTATTTTTATCCACCGCCGATACCATCATCTCGATTACCTGTTTAGCCGTCTCGGGCTCAATTACCCTGCGAACCACTTGAGGCTGTTCATCGGAAAGAACAAGAGGTTTCATCAAAACTCCTCCGTTAGCGATGGCCGAGAAGGCAGTTATCAAGCCAATGGGGGTAACGGAAATCCCCTGCCCGTAAGACATCGTGGCAAAGTCAACGTTTCTTTTACTACTCAAGTTACGAAGATTACCTTTAATTTCTCCGGGAAGCTGGATGTCGGTTTTTTCTCCCAATCCAAAGTCACGAACATACTGGGAAAAAATGGAATGCCCCATTGTTTTTTCAGCAAAAATGCTGCCGGTGTTTAAAGATTTTTCAATAACATTGGTCATCGTCTGAAGACCGTAGGCTTTTTCATCCCAGTTCTTGATGGTATAGCCGTCCATTTTTACATAGCCGACGTCATTGTAGGTTGTTTGGGGAGTAATTTTTCCGCTGTCGATGCCAGCCGACATGGTAATCGGCTTAAAGACCGAACCCGGCTCGTAAACCAGCTGAACTGCCGGATTAATGAAACTATCAATCTCGTAAGAAGAATAATTATTGGGATCAAAGGGAGGATAGGCGCTCATCGCCAAGATTTTGCCGCTCCAGGGTTCCTGAACGATAGCCAGTCCTTCTTCGGCATTCCACTCTTTGACCAAAGAAGAGATAATTTTCTCCGTCTCCGCTTGGATATTACGGTCAATAGTGGTAATTAAATTTTCTCCTTCAGAAGAGTCGCCTTTTGCATTTTCTTCCTGAGAAACCCCCGAGAGTTTTTCTTCAAATTGAAGCTCCAGGCCGTAGCGCCCTTCAACCGTTCCGTTATCGGAAGGAGCCAAAAAACCCAAAAGATGAGCTGCCGTTATACCCAAAGGATAAAAACGGAAATTTTCGTTGCGGATATATATTCCCTCAATATTCAAAGATTTTACCTGAGTGGCCTGAGAAAGATTGGCCTTTTCCAAAATAAGCTCGTAAAGATCGTCTGGTTTGGAAAGAATTTTCGTTAAAAAAGTTTCTTCTTTGCCGACAATCGGCCCAAGCAACCGAGCGACACTTTGTGGATCTTTTATCTCTGTAGGAACGGCATAGATGATCGGGTAGTCCTTGTTCAAAACAGCGGGAATTTGGTTGTTGTTTTTATCGGTAAAATAAATAAGCCCCCTTTTGGGACGGGCATAGTTATTAAAAGCATCTTCCTGGGCCTTGGCGATTCCGGCGTAGTATTTATCTTCCCGGACCTGAATAAAAAAGAGGTTGGTTAAAAGCGCACCGAAAACTAAGACAAAAAAAATGCGGATAAACCAGAATTTCATGAGAATCTCTACTAATTACGAATTTTTTACTAATATACTAAAAAGAATGGAATGTGCTCATGTAGATCTGTGATACAGACAAAAAAATTATTGGGTAGCTGTCCCGGAAACAAGCTGGTGGCTATTTTTCAGATACTGGGGAGATTTGTCCGCTATCAGACCACTGGAAGCCAAGAGCGCTTCTTCGTTGACTCCGTCTAAAATCTGATAAAGTTGGTTTTTCAGCTCGGCGTTTTTGACTTGGTAGTTTTCCAGGGTTTCTTTGGCCGAAGCAATGTCGTGCCTCAGGCCGATTAACCTGTTGTAGATTAAAATCCCCCAGACCGAGGCAATCACCAGAACCATCATCAGCAGAGAGATGGCAAAATTGGTTTTTAAATCTTTTTTTCCGAATTCGATTACGGTCATAATGAATATTATTCTAATATGCTAATTTTATGCTTATCTACAAATTGCTAATAAGATCAATTCGCAATTAGCATTCATTAGCATTACATTCGCATATTGGAATCATACTAACTCTAGTGTTCTTAATTTGGCGGAGCGGCTTTTGAGATTATTTATAATTTCTTCTCTCTGTGGTCGGATTACTTTTTTGGAAACAACCCGGGCCGCTCCTGCCCTTTCCCAATTGCGAAAATAGTTCTTAACAATCCTATCTTCCAATGAATGAAACGAGATAATAACGCATCGACCTTTGGTTTTGATTATTTTTGGCAGATTTTTCAAAATACCCTCCAAATTATCCAGCTCGTGATTTGTAAATATCCTTAGCGCCTGAAAAACCCTGGTGGCCGGTGAAATTTTTGCTCTTTTGTAAAAACCCAGGACTGAATTATTGATAATTTTGACAAGCTGGCCGGTGGTGGTTATTTTCTCCTTTTTTCTCGCCAGAACTATGTTTTTGGCTATTTTTCTGGAAAATCTTTCTTCTCCGTACTTATAAAAGATGTCAGCCAGTTCGTTTTCGGGATAAGAGTTGATAATTTCGTACGCCGGACTTCCGGAACTTGTGTCATACCGCATATCCAGCACCTCGTCTTTCCGGAAACTGAATCCTCTCTCTTCCTCCTCTATCTGAAAGGAAGAGAAACCCAAATCCAGAAGCAGCCCGTCGGCCGGAGGCAGTTTTTCTTTCTTTAGAATTTGTGGAATGTTTACATAGTTATCATGAGTAAATATTAATTTTGCATTTTGATTTTTGAATTTTGAATTCGCCGCAAACTTTCCCTTTGTCTCATTAAGAACACCTTCATCCCAGTCCACTGCCAGAAGAGTCCCACCAGGCAAAATTTTTTCTAATATTGCGGCGCTGTGTCCGCCGCCATTGACCGTCCCGTCGATAATGAACTTTCCCGGTCTCAGATTTAAATGCTCTATCGTCTCTTTCAGAAGAACAGGAAGATGGGGCATAATTTTAAATTCCCAGCTCGCTTAGCTTTTCCGCTATTTCATCGGAGGCGCTTTCGGTTCTCTTTTTGTATTTTTCCCACTCCCCTTCATCCCAAATTTCTATTCGGTTATAGATACCGGTGACGACAATTTTTTTGGTAAGAGAAGCGTACCGGCGAAGAGGTTCGGGAATCAAAATTCTTCCCTGGGAATCAAACTCAACGTCGCTGGCTCCGGAAAGCATTAAGCGCGCGAAGGCACGCGAGTCGGATTTGGACAAAGGCATGGCAATAATTTTTTGGGCCAGCGCTTCCCATTCTTTTTGGGGAAGAACAAAAAGACAGTGATCAAGACCACGGGTGATAATTGCTCCGCCGGAAATTTTCTCGCGGAACTTAGCCGGAATAGCGGCTCTGCCTTTGTTATCTAAATTGTGTAAATATTCTCCAAGGAACATGCCGATGTTGTTTATTATTTTTTATAAAACCCGATGTTGAGTAAAAAAAATAATAATCACAACATCGAGCATCCAGCTCTCGCCACGAGGGCTGGAAATTTTAAATCTTTACTCTTTTCTTCAGCGCTCGCCACGCATTGCCATATTGTTTTAACTTCCTTTCTCTTTCCCTGGCATCTTTCTCAAATTTATAGGCCTCATAGTAAAAAATCTCGTCACTTGGAAATTTTTTCTGGTGCTCTTTCAAACGTCTAAAAACATCGTTTGAATAACCTACATATAAATCACCTTTTTTACTATTTTTAATGACATAAACGAAATACATACACCCTTGTACCCAGCCCTCTAAAGAGAGCTGGGTACTAATCGTTATAACTAATCGCTAAAGCTCTTAGATAACGATTGTACACAGTTATCCACAATTCCCCACTTTGGTTTAATTATGAGCCACAAACCTACCTGCCACAAGGGGCTGCCTGTGGATAACTTTTTACTCTTCCCCACTTCAAGGTAAAGGCAATAAAAAACTGCCTTTCAGGCAGGTTTTCTGGTATTTGTGTCACTTCGCCCTTCGACAGACTCAGGATGAAAATTGTCCTATGCAACTTCACTATTGTAGCAATTTTCACAATAAACTATCTCCAGTCTGTCGGGAGAGTAGGATGTCTCAAATTCATTGGGGCATTTCTTTTCTCCATGGGAATGTTTGGCATTGTTCTGATAAATTCCGTTTTCTGATTTCTGGCCAGAACACTGACATTGACGCTTCCAAAGTTTATGAGGATTCCTTGATTTTAATCTCTCTGAATATCTACATTCATGGCATAAGCGAGGCAGAGGTAAATTAAAACGCCTATATAATTCTAACTCGGCACCTATAATACGATATGCTCTTTTACACTTCTGGCAAGAAATTATTTCCTTTAAGATGCTGTCAGTAGCATCTTTAATGTTATCTGGGAGATCATCAGAAGAGATGGATATCTCAAACTCTCTTCTATTAACATCTTTCCAATTATATCCGTTTTTGATGGCGGAGTTCTTGTCCAAAGGATGATAGTCCTGCGCTTTGGTTTCGTTATAAGCCAAAGGAGAAAATTCCGAGGGAATAAATTCTCCATATTTGTAGATAACACCCTTGCTATTTGTGTATGGCATCTTATCCATATGCTCTTTTATTTTAGACACTAACGATTCATATTCACTTTGGGTATATTGTCTATTAAAAACACAGTATTGTTTCTTGCTTAGACCAACGCAACCAAAAAGGTCCGAGGAGGAGTGGCAATTGGCGCAATATTCCAAATTTTGGCAGGCAGGCCAACAATCAAAACAAAATTTGATATTTTTTTGCTTATCCCCACAACTTATTGATTCATACATAAGTTCTACATTGTCTCCCCAATTGGAATAGTCGTAACAATCTTTTACTCCGGCCGTAACATTTTGGATAAATTTTGAATCTTCAACCACACCCACCTCGTAACAATAACGGGCATTTTTAGACCAATAAACATAATCCCCGCTACAATTAACGGAATGATTTGAGTGGATGTATTTAACGGGAAATTTGATTTTAAAATCCTCAAATCTATCTTTTATTTCCATCAATGATTTGTAAGAACCGAGATTAAATTCTTTTATTTTTTTCTCATACTCATCCTTTGTATATTGAGTATTAAAAATATAGTACTGTTTATGCCTTAAATTGATACACCCAAAACAATTGGAGCAGTTGGTACAATCATTCATAAACCAAACATTGTTAGAATCGTGAATCTCTTTAGAAAAAAATGTCTTAAAACACTTTCCGAGCTGGTAACATTCATATATTAATTCGCAAGATATAGCGGCGTGGAAATCAAGAGAATCCTTAACGTCTCTAAAAGCAACTCCATACATACAATTTTCCCCGTAACCGCCGTTAAAACAGAGATAACAGTTTTTAAAACCATTGGCCTGATTGCAATAGTCGCTATTAACCATATTGCGAACCGACTGCACCGACCAAGGAACGTCGTAAAAAAGATCTCTAAATTGCTCAAAAAATGGGCGTTTAAAATCGTAATCGCGACCGTACTGCATAGGGTCCCATTTGTCAGACCACCAATAATCATGGCTATATACTTTTATAGAAGAATCTTCAGGGTATGTCGAAAAAAGCTCTTGACCGTCTAAAAAACTCTTTTTCCTAAAAAGATTGTGTTCGTTCCACTGGATTAGTCTCCTCTTGGCTCGACACTCCGGACAAAATGTCGGCGGAGGTACTTTGATTTTCTCGTAAAAGCTAAAATCCTCCGGCTCTATCCAGAATTCTTGATGACAGTTCTGACATTGTTTAGATTCTCTGTTCATGTTTTGTTTGTCCCGATCCTTTGGATCGTGGATCCACGATAAATATATGATTTAATAAAATCATTATTTATCGGGACAGTTCTGACAGGTTCTGGTTTCGGATTGGAACATATTATTTCAAAAACTATTCTGTAATTCTACAGAATATGAGAATGTTTTTATACTACTTCTTTTAAATAACACTCTTCACAAGCAATTTTTTTATATCCCATACTTTCCGGATAGTAGCAGATTATTTCTTTACCGCAGAAATAGCAAGAAGTTTTACGACCCACGATATAGAAAAGGTCAGCTACTCTTTTCATAGTCCGAACATCCGGATAATTCCGGGGAAGAGGAATCTGATGCTTTTTATAAAATTCAAATTCCTCTTTTTTGATATTATAGGGGCGACTGCTTTCTTGGCAAACAAAAACCGCTCCGGTTATATCTCCGGAAAAATCGTCTATGCTATCAACAAAATCACTGATATTTAACCCGGACAGATCGGAATCTTCCAATTCTTCCCAGGCACCTCTAAAATCTTTTACTTCTTCTTTTGTTTTGGGGAAAAGTATTCCAGCCGTTGATAGGTTATATCCCCCATAGACCATGTCATAAGGAAAGAATTCTCCATAGACACCCCCTTCCTCCATCGATTCTTTTATTTGGCTTACTAATTCGGAATATTCATTTTCAGAATACTGTTTGTTCAAGACGCAATATCTCTTATTTCTCAAACCGGTGCACCCAAAACAATTTTCGCAGTTAAAGCAGAAATTCAGGTATTCTGAATCTCGGCAGTTAGTGCAGTAGTTGCAACTCTTAAGATTATACCCATCAGCAAGTTGATTAATATTCCAAACAAGTTCCCCTTTATAGATACCGGCTGAATCATAAACATTCTTATTTTGTAATCCTCTGCAGTAATAAGAACAATCCTCAGATTCCTCAAGAAAATATGCCTCGTGGCAATTCTTACATTCAGTCAGGTAATTTCCATCAGAATTAGCTGTCTTTACATTAAAATTGATTTTATGAATTGCATCGTTTTTTATATGCTCGCGAAACTGGTTTCTCAAACTTTGCAGGGCAGTCCATGATCTTAGGTTAAATTCTTCAATCTTCCTGAAATATTCTTCTTTAGTATATGGCTGGTTCAATATATGGTATTCTTTGTTCCTTAAATTCCAGCACATAAAGCAATTTCTGACATTACGGCAATCGTAAAGAAAGTAGCTGTCCATACTGTCCCGGCTGTCAAAAGCATAATGAACGTTATAAACCTTGAAACAATAAATACAATCATATGACTGTTCGGAATCGTAGCAATAGAGCAAATCATAAGAATCTCGACATCTGACATTGCGAAAGCTATAAGAGAGATTTTCGCAACTGGCCAAAGACCTACACAAATAACAATTCTTTGAATCCCAGACATCATCAGAGTAATCACAATCCTGGTTGTTGGTTCCAAATTGATGGGGTATGGGGCATTTTTTTTGAAGTTCGGAAAGTTGATCAAAGAATGATTTGCTAAAGTTGTAGTCCATATAAGGAGTTTCCCACTTGTCAGAATACCAGTGGGAACTTTTATAGACAGGAAATTGAGAGCCGGCCGGGTATATGGAAATTATTTTCTCACCGCTTAAATCACACTTTCTCTTATTGAACTTAGCAAAAGGCCAAAAAGCCAAGAGTTTTTGAAGTCGACAATAGAAGCAGTTCTTAGGGACCGGAGCTCCCATCTTCTGATAGAAATCAAAATCTTCAGATTTTATGACGAAATCTTTATGACAGTTTTGACAATTTCTCGTTTCAGAATCCATAGCGTGCACCCTGTAGGGATCGAACCTACGACCTTCGCAATGTGAATGCGACGTTCTACTTCACCCTCCTAACTTTTGAATAGTGGACGGTACAGGATTTGAACCTGTGACCCCTGCAATGTGAATGCAGTGCTCTACCGCTGAGCTAACCGTCCAAAAGTTGGGAGGGCAAGCTAAACGCCCATTTTCAATATCCTAAACTAAAAAACATCGTTTTTCAACAATGCTTTTTATTACCCTCCTTTGTCCCGACAAGTCGGTACCACGGCGGGCACGGTCAGCGTTAGTCAGCGTTTACTGTAATTCAACCACTGCGCCGACGGCTTCCAATTCCTTGGCTTCTTTTAAACCAAGACCGGTAATTTCTTTAATGGCTTTAATAACGTTGATTTTCTGCCCACCGCCTTCTTTCAAAATAACATTGAAAGAAGTTTTTTCCTCTGCAGGAGCTCCCGCAGCCGGTCCGGCGGCAGCCATCGGCATTGCAGCTGAAACTCCGAATTTTTCCTCCAAAGCTTTGACCAGGTCGGAGATTTCCAGAGCAGTCATTTTTTCAACTTGAGAAATGATATCTTCAATTTTTTTATCCATATTTGTTTGATTTGATTAATAATAATTTACTTCTTTTTAGCTACTTCGCTCAGCGTGTAAGCCAGTGATCTTACCGGCGCCTGAAGCATTCCCAGAAGCTGCGCCAAAAGAATTTCTCTTGGAGGTAATTGACCGATTCTTTTTATTTGAACGGCGTCAAAAAGAGTCGCGGAAGACAGGTCAAATCCAGCCAGCATTTTGAATTCAGGAAGTTCTTTTTCTTTTCCTTTAAAGAACCGCCAGACCAAACCAGCCGTCTGGGAAACGTCTCCCTTGCCAAAAACGGTTCCTACCTGAAGGCCAAGAGCTTTAGCATCCAGAGGAATGTTTTTGTCCTTAAGAACAAGGTTTAAAAGACGCTTTTTGATGATTTTGAAAACCCCGTTATCTCCCAGAAGTTTTTTCAACTGGTCGATAAACTTGGTTGAGGTTTTTGAAAAGTCAACAAAAACCAGAGAACCAGCGTCTTTTAACAGTTTCTTGCTCTCATCAACTTCGGCGATTTTTTGCTGTTTAGATTTCATGATATTCTCTACTAATTACCAATCTATTACTAATATACGAATTATTAGTATATTAGTACAAAATTCGTAGTCCGTAGATAAAATAAAATACGACTCCAGTAGTAGAACTTATATCGCCTGCGGCGGATAAAATATATAAGTTTACTACCGGACTTACGCTTTCGATCGACCTTGATACCCAGCCTTACTTTATAAAAAAGCGGCCAGGAATTAAGACCGCAGAAGAAAGAATAGTTCCTCGGTGTGTCTTATTCCGCTTTCAAGCGGATGCGCACTGTCTGCAGATCTTAGTTTGAATGCTAACAAACAACCATAACAATGTCAATAAAAAGTGTGGCCGAGCATAAGCCCGGCCGAGCAAGGTACGTTTGCGTTAAAGGCATCCCAGATCAAGCCGCTTGCTTGCACCCTCCTTCCCCGTCGAGATGGTATCCCTTACCCCCATGAGAGAAAGTGCGAACGAGCTTCGGAACCTCGTCATACCACTCCCTCCCGCAGGAATTGCAGGAGAACGTGTAGTCGGTTCCCCCGAAGTAGCTCAGATCCGTATGAGGACACCTTTTCTGGAGAACCAGTAGGACGGCATCGCAGAATTTCTTGCAGGCCTCCACCGTTCTCCGCGCCTTTAGGACCAAGTGCGTGGTGACCATGGGTCACCTCCTTTCTATAGAATAATGATTAAAGCAAATATTGATAAACAAAAAAGCGGAATTCCGAAGAGTCCCGCTTTTTTATATTTTATCTCTGATCTCTATTTTCTATTCATCAGCGTCAATCAGCGCGAGCAACAGAAACCACCAAACAGAGAATTATATCCAAAAGAAGAGTTGCTCGTTATCCGCATCAATCGGCGATATTCAATGATCATTTACAAGACAAGGTGAAGTGATTACATAATCACTTCACTGGAAGCAACGTCAATTCTTTCTTCTTCCTCTTTTTTCTTGAAGAAAATCCACCAAACCAGGAAGAGAACAATGACAACCAGAAGCAAGTCAAAGATCCAGTTGCCCAATAGTCCGGCAAAAGCGTCAAAGACAGAAGCGGTCAGGGTTTGTTCGGAAGCGACAACCGCCGTCAGGTAAGCGCTGATAGATTGGAACCGGCCGACGGCATCGTTGAAGTTAAGCACCGCCGAGAAGATAATAGAATCCCCTTTCTTGACGGTATCTTTTACCAAGCCACGAATGCTGACTGCCGACTGATAGTTGGCCGCCACCGCTCCCAAGTTGTAGGAGATACCGTTGGCGTCGCGGTTGAAGAACGGATAGTTGGTGGAAATAAATTCCACTTCGGTAGGCAAGATAATTTTCAGGAAAGCGTTGGAAATATTGTAGTTACAGCCGTTTCTGTAGGTGACGGTGTAGGTAAATTCCTGGCCGCCCGAGAGCATCGAGACGTCCAGAGCCGGAACAAGGATGATACAGGAGGTCCCCCCGCCGCTGACAACAATCGGCCTTTCAATAATCGTCGGCGTTGTCGGAATAATTACTCCGCCGCCCGAAGTTCGAAAGTTTAAAATATTTCCGTAGCCGGTGCCGTACTGGTTCTGACCCACCGCCCTGAAGTAATAAGTGGTGTTGGCCGACAAACCGGTAACCGCCGCCGAGTAGTTAAGATAGTTATTGGATGACCCCAGGGGCTGAGAATTGGTTTTGGAACCGAGATTGGTGGTCGTGCCGTATTCAAACCAGGCATCAGTCAGCCCGCCGTTGGGACTAACCTGACCGTTTAGGAGAGCCGAGTTCTGATAGATCAAAGTGGCCGAGTTGGTAATCACTAGAGGAATCTGTCCGTAAGAACTGCCGCCGGAAGAGAAGCTTAAGACATTTCCGTAGTTAGTGCCACAATCGTTTCTGGCCACCAATCGGAAATAATAAGTTGTTCCGGAAACTAAATTGGAAACCGACTCGGAAAAGTTGGAATTTCCGCCGACGTATCTGGAATTGGTTGTATAGCTAAGAGAATTAGTGTTGACGCCATACTCAAACCAGGCATAGGCGTTGGAACCGGAAGAAGAGACCCAGCCGTTTAAAGTAGCCGAATTCTGATAGGTGTTGGAAGCGGAGTAGGTCTGAACGTAAGGAGCATTGCCGTAGGTACAGCCCCCTCCCCCGCCATAAGTGTTAAAGGAAAGAACCGAACCCTGGGCAGTGCCGTATTGATTTTGGGCAACCACCCTGAAGTAGTAAGTGGTATTTTGAATCAGGTTGGAAAGAGGGTAGGAAACAGAAACATAAGAATTTCCCGAACCTAAATTCTGGGCAGCAGAAGTGTTTCCCAAGGACATAGTCGTTCCGTACTCAAACCAATAAGAAGTGGCCGTATTATTGGGATTAACGGAACCGTTGAGAGTGGCGTAGTTTTGGCCGGTGTTACTGGCAGGATTGGTAATCACCAAAGGGGTTGAACCGCCACCGCCGCCACCGCCAGTGGTGGTGAACGACAAAATCGAGCCCTGGGCAGTGCCGTACTGATTTTGGGCAACTACTCTAAAATAATAGGTGGTGTTGGAAACTAGATTGGAGATAGCATAAGAGATATTTTGGGAAGAACTGCCGGAACCAGCCGATTGAGACTGGGTAGTATTTCCCAGACCAGTGGTTGTTCCGTATTCGAACCAATAAGAAGCAGAGGCGCCGTTGGGATTAACCGAACCGTTCAAAGTGGCGTAGGTCTGACCGACGTTGGTAGCCGAATTGGTGTTCACCGCCGGAGCCGAACCACCGCCTCCACCACCACCGGTGGTAGTGAAAGAAAGGGTAGACCCATAAGAAACGCCATATTGGTTTTGACCCACCGCTCTAAAGTAATAGGTAGTATTAGAGATTAAATTGGAAAGAGAGTAAGAGATATTCTGGAAAGAATTGCCCGAGCCAGCTGACTGAGATTGAGAGGTATTTCCGAAAGAAGTGGTCTGACCGTACTCGAACCAATAACTAGTAGAAATTCCATTGGGATTAACTTGGCCGTTTAGAGTAGCATAGCTCTGACCGACGTTGGTAGCCGAATTGGTGTTCACCGCCGGAGCCGAACCACCGCCTCCGCCACCACCAGTGGTAAAGGAGAGAATACTTCCCTGGGCAGAACCGTATTGATTTTGAGCGACAATTCTAAAGTAGTAAGTAGTGTTGAGACTCAAGCCGGAAATATAAGCCGAGGCATTTTGAGAAGAATTTCCCGAACCGGTGGATTGGGATTGAGTAGCGCTGCCCAAAGAATAATTCTGGCCATATTCAAACCAATAAGAAGCAGAGGCGCCGTTGGGATTAACCGAACCGTTCAAAGTGGCGTAGGTCTGGCCGACGTTGGTAGCCGAATTGGTGGTCACCAGAGGAGCGTTCCCCTGCTGTTGCTGATAATTGACCGAAACAAAAGAAGAGGCATCACAGGTGGTTCCGGAAGAATCTTTTACCGTTACGGCAGGAGAAAAAGTCCTGCTTTGACTGACAGTATAAATATGTTGAACGGAACTCTGGGAAGAAAAACTTCCTATATCCCCGTCGCCAAAATTAAATTTGTAAGAATAACCCCCATTACCACCGGAAGCCGAAGCGCTTAAAAAAGCGCTTAAAGGACTGTTTCCAGAACTGGGATTAACCGAAAGAAAACAGGTTAGGGAAGAGGTTTCAATCACCGTCACGGTGTAATTTTTTTGAACGGAACCGCCGGCTCCGGTACAATGAATGGAAAAAGTAGTCGTCCCCGCCAGAGGAGAAACAATATCAGAACCGGAGGTGGCTCCACCGGTGTTAAAGCCGGCTCCAGCCAAAACGGAACAATTATCGGCATTGGTAGAATTCCATTTCATTATCACCGCCGTTCCTTTAGGAACTTGAGTAACAGTTGTCCCCTCGGGATATTCCGCCCAAAGATTAGCCGTCGGAGCAGGAGGGGAAGATTGTCCGGTAATGGTATATAAACCGGTGGCATAATATTCAATATTGGAAGATCCCGGCAAAACATCTCCCACTCCGCCAAAGCTGGCACTCATTTGAGAAAGAGAGATGGTATATCCGGGAGCGGCGGAAATTGTTACGGAATTTGAAACTTCAGGAGCATTTTGAGCCCAGATAGTTCCGGTAATTGTTATGGTATTTCCATTGGTCGCAGCCGTAAACCTGGATTGAGCGGCAATTGCAGTAACGGAAGATGTATTTAAAAATGTAAATAAAAGCCTAACCTCATTACCTGGCTGCATATTACTCAAACTAGTAACCCAATTGTCGGATCCGGGAAAATGAGTGTGATCTCCCACTAGAAAAGCTCCGCTAGAAGAAAAACTAGCTTGCCCGGTGGCAAATGAAGCGGAGGGAATAAGAGAAGTCAGCAAAATACCGGCCAATCCGACAGCTTTCAGTGTTTTATTGCTAAAAACGTGTTTTAACATACTTATATTTTTTATTTTTTAACTTGGAAATACTAGCATATTTCATAGATAAAGTCAAGGTTGGCAATGCCTTCTCAAATATTCTACCGAGTGCAGCCCAGCACTGAGCTGTGTTCTGGTGCTGGGCAACTCCGCGCCTCTTACCCAACCCAAAAAAATCAAAAAACTTAATTTCTTTGGGTTGGGGGATGAAGTTTCCATCCCCTAAGCGTACAATGTAATGAATCAGACTGGCGGCCGTCCGCGTACTGGTTCCTTTCCGCCATCTCCGTCAGAGAGAACGACAGCCCCAGCGAGAAGAGCTGTCAACCCGCCGATCCATAGACCGTTGTGATTGTTGATGTCCAGATAAACCCGGCTGGATGCGGAGCCACCCAGGCCGGTACACTCAACCGTGTAAAGCTCGTCGTGCTTCAGCGGTGGAGTAGTTGCAACCCCGCTGATCAGCCCGTTGGTGTGAAAGCCAATTCCCGTGAGGGAACGGCACTCGGTAGTGTATGTCGAGCTCCACTCGATCGTAACCACCGAATTGCGCTTGATCTTCCCAACCACTTCCTGGCCGTTCATCTTAGCCAGAACGAAAACGGTCGGTGGGAGAACGCGCGATTGTGTCACAGGCTCGGGGTGGCGTTCCTGTTCCGCCAAGTTGTCGATCTTGGCCTCAATTCGGCCGAGTTGTACTTCCACTCGGTCGATGCCAGCATCGACTTTCTGGAGAAGCTTCATCTGCTCCTCGCAGACACCGGCAAGGCGATCCTCCTTGGTGATGAAGAGGCCTGATACTGCCCAATCCTTCGGTTTTTCCAAAGGGTTCAAGCAAATCAGGATTGACTCGGCTTTCCGAGTCATCCTGTTCACCACGTAGGCAACGCCCCTGGGTGAAGGGCACGAATACTTCTTGCCGGACCCGCCGACCATGGTGATATCCATTTCGGTATCGGACACCACCACCGCCTTGGTCGCCCAGTCCAAGTCGAGCGCTTTCGCATCGACTCCCCGGCGCCAGTCGATGACCCGCACCGGGTCTTCCAGGAAACGGCAGTACCGAATCTGGTTCTCCTCCGCCTGCTCCGCAGGTGAGGTCTGGGCCATCGCGCCCGGCACGAGAGCGATGACAAACAACGTCACCAACACAAACACGAGAGACAGTTTCTTCATCGCATCCTCCTTCGATCGCCATAGCTCCCAGCGACGGCGACCTTATCGTTCTTACAGCGAATTCGCATGTGCGCGCCTGCCCGCCTAAATTTTTCTGAGAAAAACTTTGGCGGGTGAACATACCGCTTTAGCGACGCTTTTCGCATACCACCTCAAGCAACAACCCAGCTTGGCTGAGTTGTATTTTTGTCTGCGCCTTAACCCGATTCCACAAAAAAATCAACGAACTGTCTGCAATAATATAATAAAAACAAGAAATTGTCAATGTTGAATAAAGCGATTTTAATCCACCAATCTTATAATAATTACGAATTAGCAATCCGCAGATCGGTACTACATTCACGTATTGGAATCGTACCCTCAATCCCTGACTAAGGGGACGAATGAAAATCCAAAAAACTCTTTCTTTTCAAATTCGTTTTTGCCGGTTTTTTCCATAAGAACAACGCTGTTTTTAACGGGTGCGACGATTTTCCCTCCGATTCTTAACTGCTCTTTCCATTCTTTGGGAATATCGTTGCCCGCGGCGGCGGCAATGATTTTGTCGTAAGGGGCATCTTCCTCCCGCCCACGAGAACCGTCCCCTTCAATAACTTTTACTACTCCCCTTTCAATAAAGCTGTAATGGGAAACATTCTTTTCAGTCATTTTTTTTAACTCGGGAATTCTTTCTATGGCCACCATTCCATAGAGTCCGTCTTCATCTTCAGTAATACCTCCCGGGTGTTCTATCATGAAAGCGATAAGAGCTGTCTGCCATCCCGAGCCAGAACCGATTTCCAAAACTTTTTCTCTTCTTTTTAAATCCAAAAGTTCCAGCATGAAAGCTACCGTCAGGGGTTGGGAAATTGTTTGGCCAAATCCGATGGGTAAGGGTTCGTTGACATAGGCCGAATCTTTTAATTCATCGGAAATAAAATTTATTCGGTCTATTTTTTCAAAGGCCTCAATTAAGCGGGAGCTTTTGAGATAACCCAATTCAGTCAGTTCCTTTATCAGTTGCTCGTTCGATTTAATCATAAGGATGGTATTCGGTATCCGGTATATAGTATATAGCATCAAAGAATTGAGCACAAAAAACTTTTTTCCACAGCTTGGGTTGACCCGGAAAGAAAAATATGTTAGAGTGGCCTTTTCGTGCACACTTCAGAGGAATCCTTCGACAAAAGCTCAGGATAAAGGAGGATTACGCCAGTGGATTAGAGGCAAAAGGCCATAACCCTGAACGAAAATAGTTGTGGGATTATCCCGACACGATTCGGGATAGGAGGGGGCAAGTAAAGATGGAGAACATCCAGTTGGTCAGGATGACGGTTCACGGAGCTGGAACCTCTACGCACCAGCTCAGGACACACGACGCCGTGGAGATGGCTCGCAGGATCGTCTCCAGCCCTGGATGGGGCGAAACGTCAAAGATCGAGATCGAGCCGATCAGCTGCCCTCCCAGCAAGGAAGCACCGGCGGTGGTTCGTGCTTCCAACAAGAGGACCAGGGAGGCTGACCTCGACAGTCTATTTGCCTCGGTTAGTGGAGCCGTCAGTGGAGGAAGGGTCGTAACTATCCTCCCCAAGACCTGCTGGTAGAGCAGACCGTATCGGGGGGAAGTAAAGCATTAAAGAGGTTTTAAGTCCTCATCCCTCCGTCTAATCAGTACACCAATCTGCAGCACCTACATGAAGCTCCCTTATGGGAGCTTCGCCAATTTATGGTATGCGAAAGGCGTTAGCGAATGCGCACATGCGAATAATTTTATAGTATGCGAAAAATAATTGTTGCTTATTGAAAAAAAACAGAGATTGAATTATTCTGAGAAATATTGGGGTTATAGTTCAATGGTAGAATTGCGGTCTCCCCGCCTGCCTTGCCGAATGGGAGCTTAGTTAAGTGGTATAACAGCGGTCTCCAAAACCGCGGTCGGGGGTTCAATTCCCTCAGCTCCCGCAAGTACGGTCGCACGTTGCCAAAGCTATGGCGACGGCACGCGGGCAGGTAAAAACGTTGATCTAGGTTCAAATCCTAGTGACCCCGCCAATCATATCAGCACGGTGCCAAAATCTATTAGAGAACACTGTCGAAGGTCAATCTTATTTACTCTGACTTTATTTATCTATATAATTCGGATAGTATATTGAGTATTTGCGCAGGTGGCAGAGCGGTCAATTGCAATGGACTGTAAATCCATCGCCCTAGTGGCTACGGGGGTTCAAATCCCTCCCTGCGCACAGCGAATATTGTTTTGCCACCTTAGCTCAGCGGCAGAGCAACTGTTTTGTAAACAGTAGGTCCTCGGTTCAAATCCGAGAGGTGGCTCAGATGAATTTAACAAACCACATTACTAGCAAGTAATGTGGTTTGTTGTATAATTGTTGTATGAGAATAACAAAAAAGTTATTGAATGATTTATACATTAGAAAACAGATGTCTGCGGCGCAGATAGCAATTAAATTAAAATATTCTATAAGCGGCATCAATTATTGGTTAAAAAAGTTCAATATACAGAAGAGACCTATAAGTGAAGCTATATATTTAAAACATAACCCCGATGGCGATCCGTTCACCTTTAATACTCCTAAAAATATTAAAGATGCCAAATTGTTTGGTTTGGGTATTGGTTTGTATTGGGGAGAAGGAACGAAAGCTAATAAGAACACTGTCCGCATAGGTAATTCTGACGTCAATGTTCTAAAAATCTTTATTGAATTCCTAGAAAAGTTTTTTGGTATAAACAGAGGTTGGTTAAGATTTCAGCTTCATTTGTTTAGTGATTTAGATACAAAGATCGCTGAAAAATATTGGATGAGAGAACTTAAGATAAATAAAAATCAATTATATAAAACCATCGTTACAAAAAGTGGATTACTGGGAACATACAGGCATAAAAGCGAATATGGTGTTATGACACTATATTATGGCAATACTAAGCTCAGAAACATCCTTGTGGAAACGTTGCCAAAGTAAAAAATTATTGATATTATTCCAAAGTATTAAACATTGCCAATGTAGCTCAGCTGGTAGAGCAACTCCATGGTAAATTATTGCCCATACGAGTAAAAATATTCGTACGAGACCCGAATAACGGTTAAAAACCCAGGTACAGGTTGAGACCGTGGCTCTTCACTACATCTGGAGCCCGAACGACTGACAAGGGAGGCTAAGGCTCAGTAAGAGCTATGCCTAAGATACAGTCTAATCCTCATATATGTACTTAAAGTAAAATGAGGTGTAAATGAAGGAGTAGGTCGCCGGTTCAATCCCGGCCATTGGCTCAGATAAAGATAAAGGTTATAATCGTAGAATCTAAATAAAATATGCCCAAATCCAAGTTTTCGGAAAATATGATAAAAATAAGATGCGGTAATTGCAAGAGAATCAATTACTATACCCGAAAAAATAAAAAAACGGTGGAAAAGAAGCTGGAGCTAAAAAAATACTGCAAGTGGTGCCGAAAACACACCAAGCACACAGAAACAAAAAAGTAACAATAACACAAAACCAACTGTGAAAATTAAAAATCCGATTATAAAACAATCGGATTTTTAATTTTATTCTGGAGGTTCCTGATCGCTGTTTTCAGAAGAAGAATGGATCTCTTTTATGACGTGCTCCTGATTTTCCTGGCCATTGCTTTTTTCTTTGATTCTCTCCAAATGGCGGCTGATAAAATTGTCCAATTTCATCACCATCAGTTTAAACCTTCTCAAAACAACAGCCAGAAAGAAGGCAAATTTCTTATCCAAAATTTCAACCCACCGGAAATGAAAAAAGCTCTTCTTTTCCTTCGATGAAGAAGGAGTTGTTTCTAAAGAATTTTCCTGAATGACCGGAAGTTTTCTGGCAAGAACAAAAATCATCACCCCTAAGCTGATGAAGAGTATTAATTCAGAAATGAAGTAGAACATGCCAATTTTGTTTGTGAGCGGAGCAAATAATTATAAAATTGAGCATCCCCTCACCTATTGTAGCAATATTTGTGTATTAGTTCCAAAAAAGATGCGCTAGCCGCCTAACGGCTTTATCTTTATCTTATTGTCCAAATTTTATTACAATAGGTGAGAGGGGGGTAAAAGTTTTGTTCCTCCGACATAACGTCGGAGACAAAGCCCTTTATATCTCGTACCTACAAAATCTCTCAATTCTTATATTCTCTCCCGTCTTGGCGATGGCCTGATTGACCAAGTCGGAGATTTTGAGAGATTCATCTTTAACGTATAATTGTTCCATCAGCGCAGTAATATCGGAAGGATCCATTGAGGCAATTTGCATGGCTATTTGGTGAGCCAATTCTTGAAAGACGCTGTTTTGGGCGACAAAATCAGTTTCACACCTAACCTCAACCAAAACACCAATCCTCCCGTTATGAAGGTAAGAAGCTAAAGTCCCCGAACCGGTCTTTCTCTCGGCTCTCTTGGTAGCTTTATCCGCCCCTCTTTCAATAATCAGTTGTTTAGCTTTTTCAAAGTCACCGGCGGCGTCTTTCAACGCCCTTTGGCAATCCATCACCCCGGCACCGGTTTCTTCCCGAAGCTTGGCTACATCGGAAGTGTTCATGTTTGTTAGTTTCAAGTCTAAATATATAAATATTTAAACACTCTTAATTTAACTCTACTTAATCTTCTCAATAATTTTTGAGACTACCCAGTTGATAGAGGGTTTGGAGTGATCGTTGGCCGGGATAAGGTAATCAAACTCTCTGGGATTATCGTCGTTATCAATAATACCCACAAGAGTAATTTTTTTCTTTTGAGCTTCCCGGATGACCGTTTTATGCCCTTTTAAAGAAGAATCGATAACAAAGACGATATCAGGAATTTTGGTATATTCTTCTAATCCCAGAAATCTTTCTCCCATTTTTTCCACTTCCCGAGAAATAAGTAGTTTTTCTTTCTTGGTGTAACCCTCAAATCTTTTTTCCTGGAGATCTTTTTTTCTCTTCTTGTAGTATTCAATTCTCTTATATAAAACGGAAAAATTGGTGATTAAACCTCCAATCCATTTGTTAACCACATAAGAAGAACCTCCCAAAGCACCGGCTAAGTTAATAATTGATTCTCTGGCGGCCGGCTGGGTGCCGATAATCAGAAAACTTTTCCTTTCCTCCAAACTTTTCTTGATAAACTGCGAAATCTCATCAATAGCCTTAAGGGTTAAAGAAAGGTCAATCACCTCCACTCCGTTTCTGGTAGTGAAAACATACTTTTCGAAAGAAGGGTTCTTTCTTGATTTTTTGTGGCCGTAAAGAACGCCGGCTTTAGCCATTTCGATAATCAGAGATTCATCCTGGCTGCTAAGAGCGGCAAAATCTTCTACCGCCAAATCGCTTTCCGAAGAAAGCTCGCTCGAAGGAATATTTTTCTGGTCAGTATCATTCATGGCTTTATTGGTATATTCCTGCCTACCCTGCCTACCCTGCCTACCCTGCCTACCGGCAGGCAGGCGGCAGGCAGGCGTACCTAATTGGTAGTTAGTAGATAAACTAAATAAAAGTGCGACCTTTTCGCACAAAAAGAGTATATCTAAAAACAAAAAGAAAAGCAATATTCATTAACTAACAACAGACAACCGATAATTATGAAATTGGAAATATTGCTATTTTAGTCGTTAGTGGTTGGTTGTGAGTTAAATTATTCGTTGTTCTTTCTCCACTCCTCTATTTTTTTATGATTGCCCGACAAGAGTACCTGGGGAACTTTCCATGCTTTTTTCTTATTCTTTCTATTAGGAAAGAAAATCTCGGGGCGGGTATAGACCGGGTAGCTTCCCTTTTTTTCTTCCAACGACTCGTTTTTTCCCAAAACCCCCTTTATCATCCGGGAAACAGCGTCAACAACAATCATCGCCGGAATTTCCCCTCCAGAGAGAACAAAATCTCCTACAGAAATTTCTTCGTCGGCGATATATTGAGCTACTCTTTCGTCCACTCCTTCATATCTGCCGCAAATTAAAATCAAATGATTGTATTTTGACAGCCGTTTGGCTGTTTTACTGTCAAACTTTTTTCCTCTGGTGCTAAAAAGTATAGTTCTAACTTTTAACTTTTTACTTTTAATCCCAGTGGTAGAACTTCGTTCACTACGGGACTTCGCTCCGCTCGCTTTATACTTTATACTTTCTACTCCTTTATATATTGGAGCAATTCCGAGTACCATTCCCGGTCCTCCGCCAAACGGTCGATCATCGATCGTCCGGCGCTTGTCGGCTGCCCAATCCCGCAGATTGTAGCTTTTGATTTTTATAATCCCTTTTCTTCGGGCCCGTCCTAAAACAGACGACTGAAAATATTCGTCAAAAACCTTAGGGAAAACGGAAAGGATGTGGAAAGTCATAGAAACAAGTATAAAGCAGAAAGTTAAAAGTTGAAAGTAAATGACAAAAAATAAAATCCCCAATTAAGGGGATTTTATTAAAATCGGTGTAAATCAGTGAACCTGCTTTACAGGTTTTTGATATCCTCCACTGCCTGGTCAACTCTAGAAGAATCTGCTCTAGAAGAGGACATGGTTGACCCTTCCGGCTCTAAAATCTTGAGATTGACGCGGGCGTTATTCTTCATGCCAACAATTCTCAAAAGAGAGCGAATGGCTTTGGCGGTTGATCCTTGTCGCCCAACAATCTGGCCCATATCAGCTTTGTTAACTTTAAGAGTCAAAAGGACTCCCATTTCGTCAATCTTTCTTTCAACCGCCACATCGTCCGGGTTGTCCACTAAAGATTTGACCAGATACTCAAGAAATTCTTGATCTCTGAATTTTTCCATGAATAACAGATTTTACTTTACCCTCCCAACTTTTTAGACCGAAAGTAATTTTTTAGGACTTTTTTTATGTAGCTTTTACCCCAACCGCTTTTGAGAAACTTTTCTCTGGTGTAGGCGTCCTGCTGGTTGAGAAAGGTCTCGGCGTAAATCAAATCTAGCGGGCGCCTGTTTTTTGTGGAGTAAGCTTGCCCTAGGTTATATTTCTTTAGTCTTAGTTTGAGATTGTTAGTGCACCCAACATAGTTATCGCCGTCTCTTCTGCTTTTCAACACATAAACACAGTGGTAGGGCATCAGTCTAAAAAGTTGGGAGGGTTAAATACTCGACCTTTTTAAGTTGTAGTTGATAAAAGTGAAGATTATTCAGCTACCAGCTCTATTGTTGGATTCTCACTTGAAACAACTTCCGGAGAAGTAGGAGCTGGTTCAGTACTAGAAACAGATTCTTCCGGAACGCTGGTTTCTTCAGAAACAGGGGCGGACTCGCTTACACGAGCAGATTCACTTATGGGCTCCTTCTTTGACTTTTTATGAACAGGAATTTTTTTATCTTCAATCAATTTTGCCGAGACCAAAAGATTATGAACAGAATCCGTCGGCTGGACTCCGAAAGAAAGCCATTTTTTTACCTTTTTTGAATCAAGAAAAAATTTATCGGTGTGAGCGTTATACCAACCCAAATCATCGGTAAATTTTCCCTTAAGTTTGGATTTTTTATCGACGACCACCACTCTGAAGGAAATCTGCTTTTTCTTTCCTACCGGTCTCAGCTTAATCATTAACATATTATTTGGTAATAGGTGTTTTTTTCTTACTTTTTTGAAATAAAACAGTCTGGATATCCTAATACGAAACAAATCGGAAGTCAACGCTGATAACTTCAAATAACAAACTATTTGCCGGTACGGGCGTAGTCGGAAACTACCTTGTCCTCCAGCCGCAGGGATAATATTTTAGATGAACCGGTGTCATCCATCGTCACCCCATAAAGAGCGTCGGCCGCTTCCATCGTTACCCGGTTATGGGTAACAATGACAAATTGGCTATTTTTGGCGAAAGTCTTGACCAATTCAGAGAAGCGGCGAGAATTTTTCTCGTCCAAGGCTGAATCCGCTTCGTCCAAAACCAGAAAAGGAGGCGGACTGACAGAGATAAGAGCAAAAAGAACCGCTAAAGAGACAAGGCTTTTCTCTCCACCCGAAAGCATTTCCAGACTGTTTATTTTCTTTTGAGGAATGGAGAGGTCAATATCTATCCCGATCTCCTCTTCCCCGTTGTCTTCCTGACTGACTTCCGGAATCTCTTTTTCATCCTCCGGATTGACGCCGGCAATGACTTTTTCTTTAGAAATGATTTTCATCTTTGCCTGGCCGCCGCCAAACATAATTCTGAAAAACTTATGAAATTCTTCATTAACTCTGCTAAAAGAACTTCGGAATTCTCCGGAAATTTTGTCTCCCAGTTCCTTAATTAAAATAGCCAGATTCTCAACCGCCAAAGATAAATCTTTTGATTCCTTAACCAAAAAATTGTGGTGAGCTTCCACTTCCTCTGCTTCTTTAACCAAAGACTGGTCAATCTCTCCAATACTGGCTAATTCTCCCCGAAGCTTCAAAATCTTTCTTTCCGACTGCTCTAATTCCTCCCCGGAAAAACTAACGTTGAACGTCTCACTTAAAGCCAAATCCTCAAAAGTTTTAAAATGGCGGCCAAAGGAATGAATCTGGTTTTTTAACTCGTCGAGCCGATAGGCGATTTTTTCCTCTTCAAAAACGACTCTTTCTTTTTCTTTCCCGAGAAATTGAAGTTTCTGGCGCAAAGATTCCAGACAGGAAAAGGCCTCTTTAAAACGACTGTTAAATTCTTCAAGGTTTTTTGAAAAATAAGATTCTTCCTCATCTAACTTTTTGAGCTGCTTATCCAGAGCATCGACTTGAGATAAGAAATGTTTTTTCTTTTGGTCAACTGATTTTATTAGTGACTCATCGGCATCTCCTTTTTTGTTCTTAGAAAAAACAGCATCAACGGCTACGATAACCGCCCCAATCCCTTTTCTCAAAGCATCCGGATCTCTTTCTTCCAGAAGCCGGGAAAGTTTTTCTTTGACGTCATCAATCAGTTTTTTTATTTCCTCCAAGGAAATAAGACTGTCCGGAGCAACTTCTTTTTTTTCCAGTTCAATCTCCAGGCGAAACAATTCTTTTTCCAGAGAAGATTTCTCCGAAAGCAGTCCCTTTTTGATTTTCTGGATTTTATCGATTTCTTTAGCTGCAGAAGCAGTTGCCTCGACCGCTTCCAGATTATTCTCGGCTTTTTCCGTCTCTTTTTGAATCTCCCGAATTTGATTTTCAATTTCTCCCAAGGGTTGGCGAGCTTTCTTTCCGGTCTCTAAAAGGTTTTTGATTTTGAAGGCGAAAAAGTTTTCTTCCAAAGATTCCAGCTCCTGTTCAATTTCAAACCTTTTAGCCCAGCGAACTGTCTGTTTTTTTAAAGTCCGCAGGCGAGGTGCTACTTCTCCGACCATAGCTGCCACTTTTTCCAAATTAATCTTGGTATTTTTCAACTTCCTTTCGGCCTCGTTTTTTTTCAGATGATATTCCTTAAGACCCAATATTTCCTGAACCATCATCATTCTTTCCCAAGGAGACGCTTTAACAAAAATATCTCCTTCTCCCTGGCCAATGACTGAAAGCCCCCTGGTCCCCAGTCTAATTTTGGAAAAGAAATCAATAATGTCCTTTAAGCGAACCTCGGAGTCATTGATAAAATATTGAGAAACTCCTCCCCGATTTATGCTTCGGGAAATAATCACTTCCTTAAAATCAACAGGCAGAGTCCCTGTAGAATTATCAAAAACCAGGTTAACTTTAGCCAAGGACTGTCTGGGTTTCTTGGGAGTTCCGGCAAAAATTAAATCTTCAATCTTTTCTCCTCGGAGAGCCTTGGCTTCTCTCTCTCCAATCAGCCAGCGAATAGCATCAATAATGTTGGATTTGCCCGATCCATTAGGACCGACAATACAAACGATGCCGGCGTCGGAGAAGTTAAAAACCGTTTTGCCGGCAAAAGACTTAAATCCGTTAATTTCCAGTCTTTTCAAAAACATACAAAAGTCCTTTTTTAGCCGCTTCTATCTCCGCCTCCTGTTTGGAAAATCCCTCCCCTTCGGAAATTTTTTCTTCCCCCAGAAAAAGGCCGACTCGGAATGTTTTCTGGTGATCGGGGCCGATTTCTTCAAGAACCTGGTAGACAGGAGTGGTCTTGTATTTTTCTTGAGCCAGTTCTTGAAAAAAACTCTTGGCATCCTTGTAGAGGCCATTTTCAACGACTTCAGAAACCTTAGAGAAAACGAATTTTTTGATAAATTGCGATGCTTCTGAATACCCCTGGTCAAGATAAATAGCTCCCAGAAGCGCTTCAAAAGCATTGGCTAAAATGACATTTCTGGCTCGGCCGGTATCTTTGGCCTCCCCTTTGGACATCCAGATATAATCCTCCATACTCAAGGACTTGGCGATTGAGGAGAGAAAAAGATAGTTCACCAAAGCCGCCCGAACGCTGGTCAGTTTTCCTTCATCATCTTGAGGGTAGGCCGAAAAAAGATTTTCGGTGACGATTAATTCCAAAACCGCATCCCCCAAAAACTCCAATCTTTCGTTATGAGGCAGAGGCCAGGAAGGATTTTCATTTAGATAGGAACGGTGAGTGAGAGCTTCTTTTAAAAGGTCCTCGTTCTTAAAATGAACGCCTATTTTCTCCTGAAGATCCGCTAGGTTCATAGAATTTGGCAGAAAGTAAAAAGTGTAAAGTTGAAAGCGAAATTTCTTTCGAATTTATATCTTTTACCTTTTAATGTTTACTTTTTAGCTTTAGACTTTTTACTTTTAATTTTCCTTGGATACTTCTTCCAAATTTTTAAATACCGTTCCCAGAACTCCATTAACAAATTTTCCGGAATTGATTCCTCCATAGTTTTTGGCCAACTCAATCGCTTCGTTGATAGCCACCTTGTAAGGAACCTCCTCTTTGTCCACAAAAATCAATTCGTAGACGCCAATCCTTAAAACGTTTCTGTCAATCAAAGATATTTGCTCAAAAGGCCATTCCACCGCCGATTTGGAAATAATCCCGTCAACTTCCGGAAGGTGTTTTACAATTCCGTCAACCATTTTCCAGATAAACTCCGGCTCGTTAATACCGGGGCCAAATTCATCCATATTTCTCTGAACCATGGCAACCAAATCCCTCTTCCTGCCGGAAAAATCCCACTCATAAAGAGATTGAAGAACGATAGAGCGTGCTAGGTGCCGGGTAGCCATGAGAATTAGTAGAAAGTATAAAGTTGAAAGTAAAAAGCTACTTAATCTTCTTTCCTTTATAGTGGCCGCAGTTGGGACAAGCCCGATGAGAGACTACCGGGTGTTTGCACTCCGGACAGACGGCCAAATTAGCCAGTTTTAGAGCATGATGGGACCTTCTTCTCCCAGTTTTAGAACGAGTATGATGTTTTGTGGGAACGCCACCCATATCAGCAATTTATAGGATAAATTGTAATTCCCAAATTCCAATATCCAATTTCCAATGAAAACCAAAATTCTCAATTTAAAAATTAGACATTTAAAATTTTATTGGATATTAGAAATTGAAAATTAGATATTTTTTATCTTATGGTATTTACGGATGAAAGTCAAACGGTGAATCGGCGAAGGGCCATGTTTTTTTATGGCTAGAATATGTTTTTTCGTTCCATAGCCCTTATGGTCCGAAAGGCCATACTGAGGATATCGTTTATGTAACCTTCTCATCTCTCTGTCCCTTAGGACTTTGGCCACAATTGAAGCTAAAGCCACCGCCGGGACTCTTTCGTCGGCTTTGGGAAAACTGATAAAAGAGAATTTGTTTATCTTGAAGTTAAGATTGATTCCGCCGTCAGCGACAAGGGTTGCTTTTATTTTCTTATTCTTTTTTATCAATTTTTCAACCGACTTGCGGGCAGCCAGATTGCAGGCCTGAGAAACGTTTATTTTATCTATTTTCCGGGAAGAGACAAAAGAGGCGGCGTGGGCTATTTTTTGTTTTTTTATCCAGCGGAACCAAATTTCTCTCTGGATGGAAGAAAGTTTTTTAGAATCTCTCAAAGGAATGTATTTCTTTCCTTCTTTTATGCCGTTTTTGACAAGGTGATGCTCTTTGGCCGACAACAAAACCGCCGCCACCGAAATCCTGCCCGCCAAAGGTCCCCGCCCAGCTTCATCTATCCCTATCACATAATGATGTTTACTGGGCGAGGCTCGCCCAGCCTTATCGAGGCCGACAATATATTTTGGTTTTAGCTTATTTTTAGCCATAAAAGTTATCCACAGAGAACTTTACATATTTAGACAAAGAGATATAATAGGGGTGCAGTCGCAAGATTGCCCTGCTCGCGGATGCGAGTACGAGATTTAAATCTCGCCTCACTGGCGAGGTTTTTGTTTTATAAAAGTTATGCTTTTCTTGATTTGTTGGGAATTTATATTTAGGGAAGCTCTTCTCTTCAAATCTCGAGAAACATACCCAGCACTGAACAAAATAAATTTCTTCTTTCTCTCTCTGACAAAATGCGCCAAGGAAGCAAAATCGGAATCGCTAGAGAACAACGCGAAGGTGTCATATTCATTTATAAGGCGAACAGCATCAAGACAAATCTCAACATCAAAATTACATTTAGGGATTATGATGTGTTTCCCCCTTACATCCTCTTTTATGACCCTGGTCGTGTTAATCTCCTCGTTCATATCAAAATAGTGTTTTATGTACTGAATAGGTTTAGTAACAACTTTATCAAAAAACCTCCTAGCTTTGTATGTGATAACATTTGCTTTCTCGTTGTGCAAACCTACCCCAAAATAAAAACGCCTATGAGTAGAAAATAGACCAACAAAATTAGCAAGTTTTTCAATATCAATAACTAACTTTGATCCCTCATCTAATATATTTTCCTCTCCATCTCTTTCATCATATTCATACCAGTAATTTACGTTGCCGAAGTCAACAAAAGCACAAATCTTCCCAAATTTATCTTGATCTATACCCAACGACTGAAGTTTCAGTTCATTTAAATCCACATGAAAATTATACGCTCTCCAACTGCGTTTTTCCATTTTGATTTTTATCTACCGACCCCTATAATAATGGCAGGTCCTGTGCTTCACTTTCCACTTTCAACTTTAGACTTTTAACTTATCCATGAATTTCGTTCACCTCCACACACATTCCCACTATTCCCTGCTAGACGGACTGGCTAAAATTGATGACCTAATCTCTCAAGCTAAAAGATTGGGAATGACCGCTTTGGCCCTAACCGATCACGGTAATCTCTATGGCGCCGTTGAGTTCTATAAAAAGGCCAAAAAAGAAGGAATCAAACCGATCCTGGGAGTGGAGGCTTATCTGGCGCCCAAGAGTCGCCTGGAAAAAAATCCGGACGAAAAATATTATCACCTGACCCTGCTGGCCAAAAACAACCAGGGATGGAAAAATTTAATTCAATTGGTTACCAAAGCCAACCTGGAAGGTTTCTACTA